>Ga0209172_10001268_pt1 | contig 55562 bp, 37 predicted proteins | sample LarsenN4metaG_FD_184113 | JGI IMG/M metagenome (GOLD analysis project Ga0209172, IMG submission 184113) | Hot spring sediment bacterial and archeal communities from British Columbia, Canada, to study Microbial Dark Matter (Phase II) - Larsen... ...
GCATGGTGATCGTCCTCCTGTATGGGTTGATTAAGGCTCTTTCCTTACAGGTAAGACGATCACTATTTTTATGTCAAATCTAAATCAATGAATCCATATTGCCCCTTATTTGGGCGAAATTTAGGTACTGAAAATGCCGCTTGCCCCATTTCCCCACCGGCAAAGTTAATGCTATAGTGTAGCAGCGGCTTCAACAGCCCAAGTCAAAAATTCAGGGAGTAGGCAGTAAGAGAAAGAAGATGGTAGATGGTAGATAGAAGATGGTAGCTAGTTTCTTGCTATCTCCTATCCTCAATCCTCTATCTTCAATCCTCTGTCTCCCCCTACTTCCTACTCCCTACTCCTTAATCCATGAGACTAAAATCACTCGAAATTCAAGGCTACAAATCGTTTGCCAACAAAGTGGAATTTGCCTTTGACGACGGCATTACCGCCGTAGTCGGGCCAAACGGCAGCGGCAAATCCAACGTGGCCGACGCCATTCGCTGGGTGCTGGGCGAGCAGAGCTACAGCAACCTGCGCGGCAAAAAAACCGAAGATATGATCTTTTCCGGCTCCGATGGCCGCGCCCGGCTGGGCCTGGCCTCGGTGACGCTGGTGCTGGACAATACCGACAAATGGCTGCCCCTCGACTTCTCCGAAGTGACCATCTCCCGGCGGGCCTACCGCTCCGGCGAGAATGAATACTTTCTCAACGGCAGCCGCGTCCGCCTCAAAGATGTGGCCGAACTGCTAAGCAAAAGCGGCCTGAGCCGCCAGACGTACACCGTCATCGGCCAGGGCACCATTGACCGGGTGCTCTCGCTGCACGCTGAGGAACGGCGCAAACTGTTTGAAGAAGCCGCCGGCATCACCTTTCACCGCCAGAAGCGGGCCGAAACACTGGCCAAACTGGAAGCCACGCGGGCCAACCTGCTGCGGGTCAACGACATCGTCAAAGAAATCGAGCCGCGCATGCAGCACCGCGAAAAGCAGGCCCAGCGCGCCCAGGAATACAACCTGCTCAGAACCCATCTCGACGGTCTGCTGCGGGTCTGGTACGGCTTTCGCTGGGGGCAAGGCCAGCAGCAGCTACGCGAGGCCAAGCTGCGCCTGCGCGACGGCGAAGCCATGCTCAAAAGCCAGCGGGAGCAGTTTGTTGCCCTGGAGCAGGAGATTAGCCGCTTACGACTACAGCAGACCGAACTGCGTGGGAACCTGGGCGCCTGGTACGCCGAAAACAACCGGCGGCGCAGCCAGACCGAGGCCATCCAGCGCGAACTGGCCGTAAGCGAAGAGCGGGCCAGGCAGTACCTGGCCCAGCGCGAAGAAATCCTGGCCGAATTAGAGCCGCTTTCCGCCGATTTGGAGGTACAGACCCGCCAGATTGCCGAGGCTGAAACCGCCCTGCAAGCGGTCAACGAGGAGTTGCGCCAGGCCGAAGCGGCTATGCAGGCGTTGCAGCAGCAGCTTGACGCCCAGCAGCGCCGGCGTCAAGACCTGTTGGACCGGCAGGCCGCCGCCGAAAAACAGGCCGGCCAACTGGCCCACCGGCTGGCCGAACGCGGCGCTGACCTGGCCCAATTCGAGGAACGCCGGGCGGCCTTGCTGGCCGACCAGGCCGGTTATGAAACCGAAATTTCCCGCTTGACGCAAGAGCAGCAGGAATTACAGGGCCAACAAGCGCAGTTAACCGGCCGGTTAGCCGAATTGGAAGCCGGCCTGGCCTTGCTCGACGGCCAACAGAGCCAGCAGCGCGACCGCTTGAGCCGGCTCGACGCGGCGGCTGAGCAGCTTAAAAACCGGATGGCTGCGTTGCAGCGGCAGGAAGATAGGCTCAAAGCGCGGCAGGATTTGCTGGGCAAGCTGCGCAGCGACATGTCCGGCTATTTTGAGGGGGTCAAAGCCGTTTTGCAGCCGGAAGCCGGTTTGAGCGGCATCATCGGCACGGTCAGCCAGACGATGCAGGTCCCCCCGGATTTGGAAGGCGCTATCGAAGCGGCGCTGGGCAGCCGCTTGCAGGAAGTGGTGGTGCAGCGTTTTGCCGACGCCGAAGCGGCCATTGCCTACCTGAAAGAGAGCCGCAGCGGGCGCGCCACCTTTTTGCCGCTCGACACCCTGCGCCCCGGCCCAACCCTGAGTGTGCCCAACACGCCGGGCATCGTCGGCCTGGCCTCAGAGTTGGTCACCGTCGAGCCGCATCTGCGTCCGGTGGCCGAAGCCACCCTCAACCGCACCCTAATTGTCGAAGATTTGCCCGCCGCCCGGCGCGCCTTTAACGCTTTGCAGGGCGGCTTTCAGATTGTCACCCTTGAAGGCGAGTTGATGCGCTCCGGCGGTTCAGTGACCGGCGGGCGAGACAGGCGCAGCAAAGGCCAGGAGGGAACCTTACTGGCCCGTGAGCGCGAGTGGCGAGAACTGCCGGGCCAACTGGCCGAGATTGCAGCGGCCTTTCAAACCCTATCCAGCCAATTGGCCGACGTGCATGAGCAGATAGCGGAGGTTAAAGGGCGCGTTCAGCAGCTTACCGAAGAGCAGCGCCACAAAGCGGCTCACCGGCAGGAATTGCAAGGACTGGCCGACAAGCTCAGCCGGGCCTTGGAGCAGGCCGCTCGCAGTGTTGGCTGGCAGCGCGAATTGCAAGAAAAAGCTGAGGCCGAATTGGCCCGGCTGGAACAGCGCCAGGCCGATACTCGCCAGGAGATGGCCCGGTTGGAACAGCAGCGCCAGGCCGCGGCCGAGACCGCCCGGCAGTTAGCCGAAGAAGCCAACGCTTTTGCGGCGGAAACGCTGCTGGCCGAGTTGAGCCAGGCCAGGGCTATGGTGGCTACGCTCCAGGGGCGGCAGCGCAGCCAGCAAGCCCTCCTGACCGGCCAGCAGGCCGCCCGGCAGCAGTTGGTCCGCCAGATTGACAGCAAGCAGGCCAGGGCGAATTCGTTGGCCGCCGAACGAGAATTTTTACTACAACAGCAGCAGGAGTTGCTGGCCCGCAGCCAGGCATCGGCCGGCGAGCAGGCGGAATTTACCGGCCAGATTGAAGCCACCGAGCAGGAGTTGGCTCAATTGTTGGCCCGCCAGACTCACCTGGAGGAAAACGAGAGCCAATTGCGGCTGCGCTTGCAGCGCACCGAAGCCGAGCACAACCGGCTGGCCCTGGAAGCGGCCCGGCGGCAGGATGAATTGGACAATTTGCAGCGCCAGATTCAGGATGACCTGGGGCTGGTTAGCCTGGAGATGTCGGAGGAGCAGGTCGGCCAACCGGTGCTGCCCATTCGCCCGCTGGTGTCTGATTTGCCCATCGTCGAGGCGCTGCCGCCCGGTGTGGAGGAAGATGTGCTGCGGCTTAAAGTGCAGCTTCGCCGCCTGGGCAACATCAACCCGGATGCGCCCCGCGAGTACGCCGAACTGCGGGAACGGTACAATTTTCTGACCGGCCAGATGGCCGATTTGGAAGAAGCCGCCGCCGACTTGAAAGAGGTTATTCTCAAGCTGGACCAGGCCATGGAAGAGGCCTTTACCGCCACCTTTCAGCAGGTGGCCAAAGAGTTTCAACGCTATTTCAAGGCTTTGTTTGGCGGCGGCGAGGCTCAACTGCTGCTGACCGACCCCGACAATATGATTGATACCGGCGTGGATATTGCCGCCCGGCCGCCGGGCAAACGGCTGCAAAGCCTGGCCCTGCTCTCCGGCGGCGAGCGCTCACTGACGGCCCAGGCGTTGATTTTTGCTCTGCTCAAAATCAGCCCGACGCCTTTTGTCATCTTTGACGAGGTGGACGCCATGCTCGACGAGGCTAACGTGGGCCGCTTCCGCGACGCGCTGACCGCCCTGGCCCACGACATTCAATTCATTGTCATCACCCACAACCGCAAAACTATCGAGGCGGCCAGAACCTTATACGGCATCTCGATGGGCGATGACTCTGTCTCGCAGGTTTATTCACTCAAAATTGATGAATGGATCGAGGAGAAAGTACCGGCAGCGGCGCAGTAAATCCCTTATCCGGCTAACCGCTCCCGCCACTCGCGGATCATGCGGGTGTGGATGGGGTAATGGCTGTAAGTATCAAGCCGCAGCCGCCGCCGGAAGGGCGTCTCGCGGGTAAAGGCAGCTTCAGGTACGGTCTGAATGTAGTCAATGAGCCGGCGGTGGGTCTCTTCCAGTTGGCGCAGCACCTCGGCTAGAGGCAGGTTCCGTTTCTGGGCGGTCATCAGAGCATTAAAGGCGTCAAAGCCGCCATCATACATGACCGAGTACCGCGGGGGAGTGCCTCCCGTGAGGATAAGGGGCAGATACTTTAGCGCCTCCTCTTCCCAGGTGGTTACATGCCCCAAAAGGTCTTTCACCGACCAATCCCCGGTAACACCCGGTTCGGCCAACTGCGCCTCGGACATACCGGCATACGCCTCGCTGAACGCCGTCCAGGTCTGATCGAGTCGTTTCAATAGCTGCTTTCTATCCATACTTTAGCATTGGCTAACCTCCCCTCTAGTAACGCCTGCGTAACTACTCAGCCATGTCATTTCGAGCGACGTTAGGAGCGAGAAATCTTCTAAGCCGTCATTTGCAAACGGCGGTCTCAGAGATTTCTCGGCTTTCAGCCTCGAAATGACATGAGAGGTGCGTGGTTACGCTAACCTTATCATACCCCAAAATGGCCGCATTTTCAATCCGATTGTTGCTGTTAAAGGGCGAGCCGGCGGGGATAAGCTCATCTATCTCACGCTTGTAATCCTGCCGCCAGGGTACGGGGGTCGCGTCAGAAAGGGGCACAGGCATGAGTGGCCGTTCAACCCGGCGCTGAGGTCGCAGCCCAACCAGTCTCCGCTTGATTAGCGGAATCCGTACCCCCAACAAAACAACCAGCACCGCCAGGTAGACATTCAATTCGTAAACAGCCTGGGGGTCGTAGACCATCACCTTTTTGCTGGCTGCCGTAGCCAGGATAGCATGCGTTGTCCCGGCGCTGCCGGCCAGGTAGACCAAGCGGTGCAGCCGTTTCCAATGCTGTTTCAGCCGGCGCATAGCCCGGCGATTAGAGGTCAGAGCCAGCGCGGTTAAGATTAGGAACCCCAGCAGGCCGAGGGCAAGATAGGGCTGGATAGGCCAGCTCAGCCAGGCCCAGCCCGTCTCTTTGAAATAGACCAGCCCATGCAGCCCGGCGAAGCCAAAAGCCCACAGGCCGGCCGGTTTGCGCAGGCTGGTCAGGCTGCGTAAACCGAAATATGTTTGCAGTGGGGTGATGGCCAGGCAGAGCAGCAGAAAACGGATGGCCCACTTGCCGCTTTCCACGCCGGAGTCAAAGGTGTTGCTCATGTTTCCATCGGTGCTGCCCTGGCTTATGACCACGATCAAAATGAAAACCGCCAATAGATTGAGCGCCGTCCAGCGCCAGTTTGAGGTTAACCGGGCCATTTTATTTTCTCCTTGGGTCGTGATCTTTTTCTTATATACACCGGCTGGGGGACAGCGGTTCCCCGCAAAGATAATCCTCCTATGAAAATAGCCCTCACCCCCAACCTCTCTCCCACTGGGAGAGGGAGTCGCGCCAGCGACGGGGTGAGGGCTTTTCGTCGCTGGTGGTGAAGCCGGGGCTTAGTGACGACTCCTTTGAAAATAGACTCAGTAGATCCAATTTTCGAGGAGTGAGGCACGCCCACGTGCCAAACACCGCCGCACGTGGGCGTGCTGGCTCCTCAAATTTGGATCCACTGAGACTGGGACAAGCTAACAGCTTGTCCTACGACACCGCCCTTTTCCCCGCACTGGGTAGATTTCACCAACAAAAAACCCTCCCGCAGGCTATAAAAGCTTGCGGGAGGGTTAGCGGGTTAGTTAAAGTCTGGGTCAGGCAGGGGTGACCAGGATCAGGGTATTGGCTGCGGCCGTGTCAACGGTAAAGGAATGTTCCTGGCCCCGGCCAATAAAAACACTCGCCCCGGCGGGGGCGGCGATGGTCTTGCCAGCCACATAAAAAGTCATCTTGCCTTCAATAATGTAAAACGTTTCGTCAGAATCGTGATGGACATGCGGGGCTGGCTCATTTCCCCGGGTCTGGACGGCTTCCAGCAAGGCTGCTTTGCCCCTGGTTTGCTCATGAGTGAGCAAAAAGCTGGATAGCGCGGTCGGCGACCAGCCGAGGTTGGCGCTGGCGGCCGGGGTTAGAGGCTGGGTAGCAATTTCTGTTTGAAACATTGTTCTCTCCTGTAGGTTTGGAGCCTCAGCAAAAGTGAGGCATTTGTTTTGTTTGATGGCTTTATCATAGGGTAGAAGCGTCTGCCAATCGTTACCAACATCGTAACGATAATACAGGTAAAGAGTCCATCTCAGCTTTTAATTGGCAACTCGGCCTTTTATGGGGTAAAATGAAAAATATTACTAAGCAGTTTATGATGTATAGTCCTCTAGAAAAAATTTTGCCGGGATTAGGGGCTTTGGAGATGGAAAATAAAAGGAAAAATCCCCTAATCTCCTAATCCCGGCCCAAAATCGTTAGAAAAGCTTTTCTGGATATCTATAAGTGGGATCGTTATCTAAAAAAGAGAACAACCAATGAAACCAGCTTCAACCACTCCGGGTGATTTACCGATTATTATGTTTGCCCAACCGCAAGATTGGGCTGCCTGGTTAGATAAAAGCCACACAACCTCAGCCGGATTGTGGCTGCAGATTGCTAAAAAGTCATCCGGCATCTCCTCGATCTCGTATGACGAAGCGCTGGAAGTAGCCTTGTGTTATGGCTGGATTGACGGCCAAAAGAAAAGTTACGATGAAACATCGTGGCTGCAAAAATTTACGCCGCGCAGCCCCAAAAGCATCTGGTCAAAAATCAACCGAGAGAAAGCCCAGAAGTTGATCGAGAACGGCCAGATGAAACCGGCCGGCCTTAAGGCGGTTGAAGCGGCGCAGCAGGATGGCCGCTGGCAAGCCGCCTATGATCCGCAAAGCACGATGACCGTCCCGGCTGACCTTCAGGCCGAACTGGATAAGAGTGCTGAGGCTCAAGCCTTTTTTACTAGGCTTGACAGCCGCAACCGCTACGCTATCTTACATCGCATCCACACCGCCAAAAAGGCCGAAACCCGCGCCCGGCGGATCCAGCAGTTTATCGAGATGCTGGCCAGACAAGAGAAGCTTTATCCTTAATGAGTCTTTCTATTCTCCTTATCTCCACTTATGAAATGGGTCGCCAGCCCTTTGGGCTGGCCTCGCCGGCGGCCTGGCTGGGCGCAGCCGGGTTTGAGGTGCGCTGCCTTGACCTGTCGCTTGACTCGCTGGATCCGGAGGCTGTCCGGGCGGCGGGGCTGATTGCTTTTTATGTGCCGATGCACATGGGCACGCGCATGGCCGTTCCGGTGATTGCCCAGGTACGCCAGCTCAACCCGCAGGCTCATCTGTGCTGTTACGGCCTCTACGCCCCGGTGAACGCCGTCTATCTACGTCGTTTGGGGGTTGAGAGTATTCTAGGCGGCGAATTTGAAACGGGGTTGGTGGGTCTGGCCCAACGGATAGAAGAGGCGAGGACGCGAGGACGCGAAGAGGCGAATCCTTCCGCCTCATCGCCTCATCGCCTCATCGCCTCACCGCCTCACTCCCTTATCTCCCTCGACCGCCAAACCTTTCTCCGCCCCGACCGAACCGGCCTGCCTGACCTGACTCGTTACGCCCATCTTATGACTGAAACCGGAGCGCATGTAACAGTGGGTTACACCGAAGCCAGCCGGGGCTGCCGGCATCTCTGCCGCCACTGCCCCATCGTGCCGGTTTATAACGGGCGCTTTCGCCCGGTGCCGCGGGACATCGTGCTGGCCGACATCCGGCAGCAGGTGGCCGCCGGGGCCGGGCACATCACCTTTGGCGACCCCGATTTTTTCAACGGCCCCGGTCATGCTATTCCCCTGGTCGAGGCGCTACACGCGGAGTTTCCCCACTTGACCTACGATGTTACCATCAAGGTGGAACATTTGCTGAGGCACGCCAGGGATCTGCCCGTGCTTAAAAAAACCGGCTGTCTCTTTATCACCAGCGCCGTTGAGTCGTTTGACGAGCAGATTTTGGCCCGCTTCGACAAGCGTCATACCGGCCAGGATTTTGAGAAGGCATTAACGTTGTGCCGCCAGGCCGGTCTGGCCATGGTCCCCACCTTTGTGGCCTTTACCCCCTGGACTACGCTGGCTGGATACCGGGCCTTTCTGAGCGAACTGGTCCGGCTGGGGCTGGTAGACCAGGTTTCGCCCATTCAGTTGGCTATCCGGCTGTTAATTCCGCCGGGGTCTAAATTGTTGGAATTAGAGGAAATGCGGGCGTGGGTCGAAAGGCTGGATGAAGCCAGGCTTTCTTATATCTGGCGTAACCCCGACCTGCGCGTGGAGGCGTTGCAGCAGGATTTGGAGTTTTTAGTGCAGCGCTGCGCCGGCCAGCACGTCCCCCGGCGCGAGGTTTTTCGGCAGGTGTGGGAGCGCGCGCATCAAGGGGTGGGCGACCCTCAAGGGAAAGTCCCCTTCCCGGAACTGCCACCTATAGCCGGTTTTGTTCCCTACCTGACCGAACCCTGGTACTGCTGAGCGGAACCGACCGAGGAGCAGTTTGCTTCTCTTTATTTCTAACCTCAAAATTCGATACCGTAGGGGCGAACCTTGCGGTCGCCCCAGGTGGAGACAAGCCCCGCCGCTACAGGCCTCAGGTGAGTGGCAGCCGAAAGCCAAAAATGCTGCCCACACCGGGGGTGCTGGTGGCGGTTACCTGGCCGCCGTGGGCCTCGACGGTAAATTTTACCAGGGCCAGCCCCAACCCCAGTCCCTCGACGCCGCGCCGCAGCGGGTCGGCGTTTTGGGTAAAAGCTTCCCAAACGGTGCTTAACTTTTCCGCCGACAACCCCACACCGGTATCGCTCACCTCAAAAAGCAGGGTTGTTTTGGTGGCCTGGTAACAAGCTACCCGCACCAAACCGCCGGAGCGGTTAAATTTGATGGCATTGTGGGTCAGATGATAAACGGCCTCACTCATGCGTTCTTTATCGGCCATAACCAGGGGCAATTGGGGCGAAATATCAAATGATAATGTGATTTGGTAGGTACAGGCCAGCGAAGCCAGGGGCGCTACTGCTTCTCGAATCAGTGATTCAAAGTTCACCGGCTGCGGGTTCAAGACCTGTTCCCGATTCATCAGGGTGGCAAAGGAAATAAAGGCATCAATCATCCGCCGGCCATCCGCCAGCTCCCGGTTCAATTGTTGGGTTTGCGCCAGCAACTCGTCGAGCATATTGTTTTCGGCATAGCGCTGCACCAGTTCCGCCGATAACGCCGCCGAGACAAAGGGACTGCGTAACTCGTGCGTAATCACCCCAATAAAAGCCGATTTAACCTTGTTTTGCTGTTTCAAATCGGTCTCGCGGGCGCGCACTTCCCGCGCCATACGCTGGAAGACCCGGGCCAACTGGCCCAGCGGATCGGTGCGGGCGGCTACTGGGGAGAGGCTTTCCGGGTCAAACGTTCCGGCCTCGATGGCCGCCGCCGCGTCGGTGAGTTGAGCCACCTGCTGCAAGTATTCCAATTCCTGGTTGCGCAGCCGTTTCTTTTCCAGGCTGGCCCCAATTCTGGCCCGCAGCAGCACCGGATCAAAACGTTTGGGCAAATAATCCTCGGCCCCCATCTCGATGCACTTGACCACGCTTTCCAGTTCCTCTACCGCCGAAATAACGATGACCGGAATATTGCGCAGGGTTGGGTCGCCTTTGATTTGTTCCAAAGTCTGGTAGCCGTTGAGCACCGGCATTTCCACATCCAGCAGCACCAGGTCATAGGGCGCGGCCCGCAGCAGTTCTAACGCCTGCTGCCCATTTTCGGCCTCGGTCACCTGATGCCCCTGGTACTGCAAACCAAAAGCCAGGGCCATGCGGGTGGTCTTGTTATCGTCAACTACCAAAACATTTGCGTATTTATCCATAGCAAAATCCTCATTTATACCCTAACCGGAATGGGTTGGCTTTTAGCCGTTATCGCCGTTTTGAACGGCAGCCAGGGCCAGCCTGACCTGTTCATATTCGACTGCCACCCGTTGGGTATACTCGGCAGCGTGGCTCAGTTCACCGCTTCGGCCTAAATCCTCTAAGGTTTTGCACAGCCGGGCCAATTCGACCGCGCCAAAGTTATGAGCTAATGATTTAAGCGTATGCGCCGCCACCTTGAGGTCTGTAGCCTTATCCTCGAGCAGAGCTTGGTTTATTTGAGACAGCAATTTGGGCGCATCGGTCATAAAGCTGTCTATCAATGTAACCAAAATAGCCATTTCTCCGCCGACCATGGCCTGTAAGTTGACCAACGCTTTGGGATCGAGTACCGTTTGGACTTCTGCTTTCGCTTGGGGAGTCTCCGGCAGATGTTCGATCTCCAGTCCTGCCTCAAGTTCCTCAAGATTCCGGGGAGTTGCCTGTTTTCCGGCGGGGTGACATTTCTGCAACGTGTCCACCAAGGCCTCGACTCGGATGGGCTTGCTCAGGTAATCATCCATCCCAGCAGCCAGGCTGGCTTCCCGATCTTGTTGTAAAGCGTTGGCCGTAACGGCTATTAAGCGTGGGCCTGTCGCACCCGGCCAACGCCGGCGAATCTGCCGGGTTGCTTCCAGCCCATCCATTTCTGGCATGTTCATATCCATCAGCACTACGTCATAGGGCTGCCGGGTCAGAGCTTCCAGCACTTCCAGGCCATTGGCGGCAATATCGGCGCGATAGCCTAACCGCTGGAGCATTTGCAGGATTAACTTTTGATTGGTGGCGTTATCTTCGGCCACCAAAATTTGTAAGGGCAGTCGCCGGCCCATTGTTACATCGTAAGAACGGGAGGGACGGCGCTCGCGGAATGAAACCTGTTGGACAGGCCGGCCTTCGAAAACCGTTACCAATGTATCCAGCAGGGTAGAAGGTTTGAGGGGTTTAGACAGCACGGCTGTAAAATTGGCGGCTTCAAACTCAGCCTGCCGCTGGGCCTCACGCCAGCCCAGCGGCAGCATGATCACCAGAGGTATTTTTGACTGCCCGACCGAGGGTGAATTCCGGAGGGGTTCCTGTTGCGCCACCGCTTTTCGACTCATCTCAAGACGGCGGATCTCCGTAGCTAAGTTCAGGCCATCCATTTCCGGCATTTGGAAATCCAAAATAATCAAATCAAACCTTTGGCCTTGCCGCAGCCAATCAAGGGCCTGATCGGGGCGAGCAGTCTGGCTGGGCTGCATGCCCCACTCCCGGCTGTAGCGGCTTAAAATTTCGCGGATGGTGGGGCTGTCGTCAACAATGAGCAGCCGTTTGCCTTCTAAATTGGGTGGGGGTTCAAGCGGGGGCTGAGCAGCGGTCATCGAGGCCGAATCAGCCCGAATGGTAAAATGAAAAATTGCGCCGGGGCCGCCCAGTTTATCTTCCACGGGGGTGGGCGACTCGACCCAAATTGTCCCCCCCATCATTTCGCTCAGGCGTTGACTTATGGCCAAGCCGAGGCCCGTGCCGCCATATTTGCGGGTGGTCGAAGCATCTACCTGGCTAAAGGATTTGAATAGGCGATCTAGCCGGTTGGCCGGAATACCAATGCCGGTATCGCGGACGGAGAAGTGTAGTTCGTACTGAGCAGGGGGGCAGGGGAGCGGGGGAGCAGGGGAGAAAAATTCCCCCCTGCTCCCCCGCTCCTCTGCTCCCCTGCCATCTATCAAGCGACCGCTGACAGACACAACTACTTCGCCATACTCGGTAAATTTGATGGCGTTGCTGAGCAGATTAAGCAGAATTTGGCGCAGGCGGGTCATATCGCCGTAGATGGCTGCTGGTACATCAGGCTCGATGAGGTAGGCCAAATCTAATCTTTTATCGGCAGCGCGGGGAGCCAGCAGGTCCAGCGTTTCTTGAAGACAAGCAGCCAGGTCGAAGGGGTGATACTCCAACTCAACTTTGCCGGCTTCTATTTTGGAAAAATCAAGAATATCGTTAATGATGGTTAGCAGCGCCTCGCTGCTGGTGCGAATGGTTTCGGTAAAATCATACTGCTCGGGGGTTAGCTCGGTATCCAACAAGAGGCTGGTCATGCCGATAATGCCGTTCATGGGGGTGCGGATTTCATGGCTCATGGTGGCCAGAAAGGCGCTTTTGGAGCGATCGGCGGCTTCGGCCACCTCTCTGGCCCGGCGGGCTTCATCGTAAAGCTGGGCGTTTTGCAGTGCATTGGCTGCTACGGCGGCAATCAATTCGCCCAGGCGGACATCACTGCTGGTAAAACGATCCAATTGGGTATCTACCATACTGAGCACGCCAATAACTTCGCCTTTAACCTTAAGGGGAATGCTGAGGATAGAATGAAAACTAAGACCGGCTTGCTCGTCTACAGTTCCATAATGGCGCGGGTCGTTCTGAACATCCGGCAATATCAGTGTTTCACCTGTTTGAGCCACATAGCCGGCAATGCCCTGGCCCTGGCTCAAGCGCCAGCCCATCACTCGTTCGCTGCCGATGCCTACGGCGTACTGGCAAACAAGGCCGCCGGTTTCGGGAATACTTATCCAAAAGGAGCCGGCTGCTACATTCAGTAATCGTAGCATTTCATTGAGAATCGTTTGTAATACTTCTTCCAGCTTGATAGTTGAGCTAAGCATGTGGCTAATGCGATTGAGTAGAGTCAATTCGCGGTTGCGCTGAAGCAGGCTCTCTTCGGCCTGTTTGCGGGCCGTCACATCACGCCGGATGGCGATGAAGTAGCTAATCTGTTGCTGTTCATTGCGGACCGGCGTTATCGTCACTTCTTCGGGGTAGAGGCTGCCGTTTTTGCGCCGGCTGATGATTTCCCCACTCCAGACCTGTCCGGCAGTAACAGTCTCGCGCATTAATTTATATAAGGCTGCCGATTGCGGGTCGGAGTAGAACTGCTGGCTGTCCTGCCCAATCAGTTCGGCCGGGGTGTAGCCGCTCAGGGTTTCGACGGCGGGATTAGCCCAAAGAATAACCCCGGTCTGGTTGGTGACGAGGATGGCGTCGGCGGCGGCATTTAGCACACTGGCCTGCAACCGCAGTTGTTCCTCTACCCGCATCCGCTCGGTGATATCCCGCGACACGCCGATAATTTCATCAATGATTTTGCCGGTAGGGTGGCGGACTACTTTATAGGTTGTTTCTAACCAGAGGTAAGTTTTATCTTTGCGCCGGGCGCGGTAGGTAACGGTTAAACTGGGCGGCCACACTTCAATAGGGCCAAATCGGTCTGAAATTCCCTGTAAATCCTCAGGATGGATAAAGTCGGCTGCGCTCTGACCGATCATTTCTTCGACCCCGTAACCCAGCAAGGTCTGGCAGGCCGGCGAAACATACAGGTAAACGCCGGCCGGATTTTGCCGGGTGATCATATCGGTCGAATGTTCGGCCAAAAGCCGGTAACGTTCACGGCTATCTCTGAGGGATTCCTGCACCCGCAAACGGCGTAAATTCTCGGCTTGGAGTTGTTGATTCTGCTGGGCCAGGTCTTGCCGCAGCCGTTGCAGGGTTAAGTGGGTATTAATCCGGGCCATCACCTCGGCTTGGTGAAAGGGTTTGAGGATATAATCTACTCCGCCCGCCTCAAACGCCCTGACCTTTTTGTTAACATCATCCAGGCCGCTGATAAAAATTACCGGAATATGTTTGGTTTGGGGGTCGGCTTTGAGCCAGGTACAAACTTCGATACCATCCATATCGGGCAGACCAATATCCAGCAAAATCAAATCCGGGGGGGGCGATTGGGCTATTTGGAGCGCGCTGGCGCCATCGGCGGCCGTACGGACTTTATAGCCATACTCTTCCAGGATTATTCTAAACAGGCCCAAATTGGGGGCTTCATCATCAACTACCAAAATTTCGGCGGTAGGCTGGATGCTGTCCATCTTATGACTCCTGCCGAGTACTGCATCGTAAGACCCGGCAATAGGGATAATCATTTTTGACTATTAAATCTGGTAAAACCTGGAAGGCAGGAAAATTGGAAGACTGGTAAATATTGAGCAATCTTCCAGCCTTCCAATCTTCTTGGATTATAGAGATTACCCCTTTTGAAAATCAAACCTCATTATCTATCAAACAGCTTAAATTCTACCACAATCTTGCCAGGAAGCGTATTTCAGTCGGGTAAACTATTTGGACCACAAAAAATTGCGACGAAGGATAAAACTTGTCCTTCGTCGCAACAGAGGTAGAGCCAACTTCACTTACTATTTGTCAATGTGATGAATAAATAGTCGGTAGACTCAATTTTCTGAGGAGTGAGGCACGCTTCGCGTCAGATGCCGACCGGAACCGCCTCCGAGGATACCGGCGCCTCAAAGTTGGATAGATTGAAACTACTCCAGTTCAAACCGCTCCAGATGAACCAGGTTCAGTTCAGTTTTGCCCACATCTTTTTCCTTATTCTCGATGCGGATAAAAACGGTAATAGCATTGGCTTTGGCTTTGACCCGTAGGGAAGGGTACCGCCATTCATTATCCTTACCATCCCGTTCACCCCAAACCACATGAGGGCTGCTGTAGTCGCGCCCCCCGGTGGGATCAATCCCAATAGTTTTAAAGATTTTACCGTCGGCCCGCTCACCGCTGGTGCCTTTGTAAAAGGAGACAATCATCCCTTTAAAGGTATAATCCCGACCCGGCTGAGCTGCCACCGTTTGATAAAAAACCAAATCATAGCCGTACTGCGAAGCAATTACTTGAGAGTAGCGGCCATGCTGATGATAATCCAACCCTTTACCGCCATAATATTTCTGAGCAAATTTGCCGTAAGTACCACTGTGCATCAGGTGGATGCGTGGTTTTCGCTCCGAAATCAGGTGCAACGTCCAATATTTGCCGTACTCTTCCGGGAACTGCGGCTCCTTCCAGACCTTGTTTTCATTATCACGGTGATAAGGCTGGTATTCGTCAAAGCTGCCGTTCATGAGTTTTTGATAAACTTGCCCATTGGGGGCGGGTTGCGGCTGAGGCGAAGGCTGGGGCTGCGGCTGTGGAGCCGGTGAAGGTTGGACGGCGTGGGTCCAGGGGCCGAATATTTCAGAAATTTTGGCGGCCAGGTTTACATCACCCTTCACCTTGATTCGACCCTGTTGATAGGCCTGGACTGTGTTGAGTTGGCCTTGCGCCAATTTTTTGAAATCAGACCCGCTCATCTGAATGATTACGTTTGGCTCGGCGGTTTGCCCTTCGCTAATCGTACATTTGGCATTAGCAATGGAGACGGTCCACGTACCGCCGCCATCCCCCACTTGAAATTGATAAACCGTGCGCAGCCCGCCCGCCCGATCGGGCCGGAAGCCACGAGGCATAGCCCGGGCGTAATCGACCAGGCTGGGTGCAGGTTGAGCCGGCGGCGAGGGTGGCGCTGGCGGTGGTGGGGGGGTAGAAGGTGGCGGAGCGGGTGGCGGTATTGAAGGCGGGGCTGGCGGTGTCGGGGGGGGGGGCGAAGAGGGCGGCGGCGGAGCTGTCCCGGCAATTGCCGGAATGACCAAAACCTGGCCCACCCAAATATTTCCGGGGTCACCCAGATTATTGGCCTTTTGGATAAGCGGATATTGGTAGGCGTCTCCATAGACGGTGCGGGCAATTTTGCTTAAAGTATCGCCACGCTGAACGGTGTAGCTGGTTACTGCCGGGGCATCTTGGGCGTACACGCCTAACAATTCCAGCAGCGCCTGTTCCAGGCTTTTCCCTTCCGCCTGGGCGCGGCCCTGAGCAGCCTGGTAAACCGCATCATCTAAGTTGACGGCAAAGTTCTGTTGGACCATAACCCTCCTCCTGAAATAGTTACCGATGAACAATGGTCAGTAGTCTAGTACACTTGGGCGGAAGTAAATTTACAGTTTGTAGTGGCGACTTCAGTCGCTTAACCTGCCCAAAACGACTAAAGTCGTTACTACGATCTGTAGGGTCATTTACGCCGCGATGTACTAGCCACCCTACAGTTTTAAATTAGCTCACGGATGAACAGGGATAAACACAGATAAGATCAAAAAATTAAAGAAAAATCCGTGAAATCTGTGTGTATCCGTGAGCCATTTAATTACAGAAAGCAAAGTGTAGGTAGCTAGGTCAGTAGTCAGATGTCAGTAATCAGAAAAGACAATCTGGCTACTGATTACTGATAAACCGTTCCTTCTATTTTAAGGTATCTCCATTGGCTTTGGCAAGTTGCTGCCAAAAATTAAGAGTGGTTCAACTTTCTTTCAGGCGTTGCTCTCGCCAGGCCAAAAGGTTCTCAATTTCGGCCAGCTCGGCGGCAAAGAGCTGCCAATCGCCGGCCGGGGCTGTCTCTTCGATTTGGGCCGGAGAATGAGTTAAGTATGGAGCAGGGCTGGTTTCCTGTCAATTTGAGAATCTCGGCTTGCCAGTTGGGATTTAGAGTTACCCGTGTTATAATTTCGTCTATACGATGATGCCTGGAGCATCAAAAAATATCTAGGGGTAATGGTATAGCTTGAGTTGGTAACAACCCTCTTTACCCTTGAAGTCAATGACTGAAAAACTCAAAACCACCGAGATCGAAGAGACGCTTAATCCAGAACGGCAGCTCCGGGCCAAAGAGTATGCCCAAATCAGCCGCCGCCTCTTTGTATTGGATCTGGTTCTGGGTGCGGTTTATGTGCTGCTTTGGATTTTGGCCGGCTGGTCGCCCTGGCTGCGCGGTCAGATTCACCAACTCACCACAGCCACCTGGCTGAGCGTACCGCTGTTTGCGGCCGGTTTTGGCTTACCCTACCTTATCCTCAGCGCCCCGTTGACTTATTACAGCGGCTTTGTTCTGCCCCATCGCTACGGCCAATCCAACCAAACTCTCAAGGCCTGGCTGTGGGATCAAATCAAGGGCCTGCTCATTGCGGGAGTACTGGGTTTAATCATTCTGGAAGTTATTTACGCCCTGCTTGGCGCGTTTCCCCAAACGTGGTGGTTGTGGACTGCGCTGGTTATGTTGGTTTTTACGGTCCTGCTAAGCAACCTGGCCCCGGTTCTTATTTTTCCCTTGTTTTACAAATACAAACCGCTTGACGATGAAGACCTGGTCAGCCGTCTGACTCACCTGGCTACCAAAGCCGGGGCGCGAGTACAGGGGGTGTATGTGTTTGATATGAGCAGCAAAACTGTAGCGGCTAATGCGGCGCTGATGGGTTTGGGTAACACCCGCAGAGTCGTCCTGGCCGATACTTTAGTGGAGCGATTCACCGCGAATGAAATTGAAACTGTGTTGGCGCACGAATTGGGCCACCATGTCCATAAAGACCTGCCTCTCGGTATTATTGTGCAATCGCTCCTGACGCTTATCGGCTTCTGGTTGGCTGATCTGGTCATGCGCTGGGGTGTGACCACCTTCGCCTACACCGGCCTGACCGACCCTGCGACGCTGCCCCTCCTCATGGTGGCTCTGAGCATCTTCGGCCTGGTCACGATGCCGCTGAGTAATTCCTGGTCACGCTGGCGCGAAGTGAAAGCTGATGAGTATGCGCTGAAAATGACCGGAAAACCCCGCGCCTTTATCAGTGCGATGACCCGCTTGGCCAATCAAAATCTGGCCGAGGCTGAACCCCCCGTCTGGGTTGAATTTTTGTTACACATCCACCCCTCCATTAACAAACGTGTCGCCAAAGCTAAAAGTTTTAGTCCTGAATAATTTCTGATAAGAATTAAAAAAGGCAGACCTCATAGGTACGCTGCGCAAAAACCTATGAGGTCTGTGTTGCGTTAGGCTTGCTCGTAAGCTTGCCTTAAGCGGGTGATGTCAATTTTCTTCATTTGCATCAGGGCTTGCGTCACGCGGCCGGTTTTCTCGGTATCTTGATCGCTCATCAATTCGCCAAGCTGCTTGGGAACAATTTGCCACGATAGACCGTATTTGTCCTTGAGCCAGCCGCACATGCTTTCCTCACCGCCGTCAGCCGTCAATTTCTCCCAAAAATAATCCACTTCTACTTGCGACTCACATTCAACATAAAGAGATATCGCTTCGTTGAACTTGAACATTGGCCCGCCGTCAAGCGCCATGAACCGCTGTCCTGCCAGCTCAAAGACCCCGTGAATAACTTTTCCGGCCATTCCTTTGAAATGCTCATCCAGGGATTCATCAGGATAGCGCTGGATGCTGACAATTTTTGAGTCCTTGAAAACAGAGGTGTAAAACTTCATCGCCTCTTCGGCCTGGTTGTCAAACCATAAATGGGTGGTGATCTTTTGCATCGGTTTCTCCTTATAATGATTGTTTGTACATTAAAATCTATTTTTGTATCTTTTCCAGCAGCTCATCAAGGCGAGCATAGGAATCATTCATCCCCTCTTCCATACCCGATTGGAGCATCCCATCCCGATCTGCAACCGACTGGAAGACTGATTGAACCGTCAGCCTGGTCCGGCCACCCGGCAAGGTTTCAAATCTGGCTGTTTCCAGGGTGACATGTCCCGGTTCCGGCAGACCTTCAAATTCAAAGGTGCCGATAATTCGCTCCGGGGCTGTAACTTCGTGATTGACGCCGTGAAAGGCATAGGCATTGCCCCCCTTATCTCGATGGATGTAGCGCCACGACCCGCCGCTCTTTGGCTCAAAGGTTTCCAGGGTCATTGTCAAGTCGCGCGGCCCCAACCATTGGACGTACAGCCCTGGGTCGGTGAAGGCCTTGAAAACAAGCTCTCGCGGCGCATCAAACTCTCTAGTAATGACCATCTCCTGTTTGCCTGGTTCGGCGATAATGCTGGTTTTATTATGTTGTGTCATGGGTCCTCAGTCCTTTCTTTTTCTGCTAATATTTTCTTTTTTTCTGCCTCAAGAAGTTGATCCAAAGCCGCAAAGCGCTCATCCCACTGCTGGGTTAGCTGTCTGGCCCATTGTTCCAATTCGCTCACTGTCTCCGAATTAATCTGGTAAAGACGCTGCTGCGCTCGTTTTTCCATGCGGACCAAGTTGGCCTCGCGCAGCACTTTGAGATGCTGGGAGATTGCCGAGGGAGTGGCTTGAAAATTATCGCTTATCTCCGTAGCCGATAATTGGCCCTCCCTGGCCAGCATCTCCAGGATAAGGCGTCGGGTTGGATCAGCCAGGGCCGAAAATTTATCCATAATAACATTATACAGTATATACTTAATTAAGTCAATACTTAAATAAAAATCCATACCTTAAAAAATAAAGACTCTCAAAATTGCGGCAAAAAAAGAGCCTTATGAACTATTAAGGCATGCAGTTTGCAACCTTAACCGGCCCTGATAGGAACTATTTTCAGTGAATGACTCTATGGGAAAGTAACTGAAGCGAAGATTTCTACCCCTTCTTCATTGCTGGGGGAGGGGATGAGCATAACCGGTTTCCGCCGCCATAGTTGAGCAGGCGGTGGTCTATGCTGTGCCTGTCTCTGCTACCAATGACGGACTTATAGCGGGTCTTCGATGCGATTGAGGAATATAAGTGTTTTGTTCGCCCCCGTTTACTCTGGCCTTTGTGCTAATTCGAGGCTGGCCGTACAACCACCAGTAGATGGACTGAGGATAGGCGGTTTGCCATTCGACCGGCCAGGTAAATTTTCCGGACTGCCAGTATTGGCGCAATTTGAGGTCAAGCCGTTCCATCTCTTCACAAATATGAGGATCGGGTTGCTCGGCCAGGATACAAAGTTTTTGAAAGATATCCTCAATAATAACTCTGTTCTCAACCTCAGCCTCATAACGATTGGTTCCGATCTCTCCCCGGGCCAGTTGCTGGACATATTCACCCCACCCTTGAAGGCGAGCTTCCAATTCTTGACCTATTTTTCGCTTAAATTCCTCGGTATTGTAATAGAGTATCCGGTCGAAGCAAGCCACAACGATATCTAACCTGTCTTGAGCCGGGACGTCCAGGACTGTACTGCGCAAGGCCAACAGCCGATTTTGACGCATTAAATAATTACCCGGCGTCGCCGCTGTTAAATCTGTGTAAGAGGTGGGCCAAGGAAAAGGACCATTGTCCAGATAGGGGGTCAGCTTGCCCACCATCATTTCTATTCGCTTTAAATCTTGCGTTAATTTTTGTTTTCCTGTTGCTAACATCCTGCTCTCCACTTTCTTTTTATAACTACTCAGTCATGTCATTTCGAGCGACACGCTACGCAGGGAGCGAGAAATCTCTTATCCGTGGTTTGCAGACAACAGCCGCAAAGATTTCTCGACTTTCAGCCTCGAAATGACATAAGGGGTGAGTAGTTATATCTTTTTTATTTGCCATTGGCTAAGACAGCTACTTTGGCGTCTTTAGCAAACAGGCTTGAGGCTGTCTCAAATTCTCAACTTGAAGGGCAGAAAGCCCCTTTTATCTAACCCGATGTGAAGTGACTTTATAAAGTAATACGCCAAACTATTTATTTTTCTACACTTTGGGCCAAAAATTCTTTGCTGGTAAGCAGCAAGTAAAATAGATCTTATCATACACTAGCTATAACAGTTATTTATAAGCCGGTCAATACCCGACAGAATGATTTTACTACGGCGAAAAGAGCGATATTTTTAATCCTGGTAGTATCAGAATTGGCTAGATTTCTTGACAGCTAGACACTAACTGCCAATATCTGTACCTGTCTGACCATTTTGGGGTAAGCAGGAGAATTTCCTATAACCCTATAGGTAAGGTAAGATAGTTTCATAATGAATCTACTTTGGCCGTGGTTTCTACTACTACTTTCGCTCATTCCGCTGCTGGTTGCGGTTTATATCTGGCTGTTAAGACGCAAACACCGCTTTGCCGTTCGTTATTCCAGTCTCAGCCTCATTCGTGAAGCTTTACCTGCCGGGTTGCCCTGGCGCAGGCACTTGCCCTTTGCCTTCTTTTTGTTCAGCTTGACCAGCCTGATGATCGCCCTGGCTCGGCCAGTTGTCGGCATAGCAGTTCCTCTTAGCCGGACTACGATTATCCTGGCGCTCGATGTTTCCCGCAGCATGTGCGCGACTGACGTGCCCCCCAACCGGCTGACGGTGGCCCAAGAAGCCGCTCTGGCCTTTATTGAAGATCAGCCGGCGGGGACGCAGGTGGGTATTGTCGCCTTTGCCGGGTTTGCCGAGATTGTGGTTCCCCCCACCCGGAATAAAGAAATGCTGCAAGAGGCCATCAAAGGGTTCAGCACTTCGATTGGGACAACCATCGGCAGCGCAACCCTCAGAGCCATTGACGCCCTGGCCCAAATCAATCCGGCAATTGCCCCCAGTGGGGTTAAGCTAGAGACTGGGATAGGTGAACCAGAACTGCCAGAAGCAGGCTACCAGCCGGACATCATCGTACTATTGACCGATGGGGCAAACAGTCAGGGGCCAGACCCACTTGAGGCGGCGCAGCAAGCGGCCCGGCGCGGGGTGCGGGTCTACACCATTGGCTTTGGCACCTCAGAACCCGGCCAGATTGTCTGCACGCCGCAGCAGTTAGGGGCTGATATTCTGGGCGGCGGATTTGGGAGCGGTTTTGGTGGGGGGGGCGGCAACTTGCGGCGCTTTCTGGTGATTGATGAACCAACATTGCAGGCCATGGCCGAACTGACCGGCGGCGCTTACTTTCGGGCTGAAAATGCCGACCAGTTGTTGCAAGTTTTTCTTAATTTGCCAGCTCAAATCACCCTCCAAAAAGAAACTGTGGAAATCAGCGCTGTCTTTTCGGCGCTGGGGGCTATCTTTGTCATCGTAGCCGTCGCGTTGTCGCTATGGTGGCATCGGTTTCTGTAAACTAATTGCCTGATTGCTACAACTACCCCTAACCTGGGGACAGAGGTGAAACACAATTAAATGGTCTCATTTAATTCGAACAAGACCTCTTCCTCCGGCAGCGGATGATATTTGATAAGTAAGACCAGGCGGCATTCCCGTCGCGTTTGTAGGGACAAAGTCAAACTGTTGGCGACCACCGACCAGATGTAAAACCAACAAATTGTCAGAGTTAAAGTTCGACTCGCCTTCCAGTACCGTGATTTGTCCCCAGACCGTCCTTTGGTCCGCTTCTACGACGACTAACTCATAACGCACTGTAGCGATTTCGTGGGTGCTGCGGTAGACTTTTCCCACACCTATGTAAATTTCGTGAGTTTTGGTTTTGTCTTGGGCCACTGGTTTTTCCTTTAGCTGGCGATACTTGGTCGTATCCAATGGATTTCTCCGTTGGTCTAACGGCCAACGCTGGTTAGCTCACATTCCTCTCTATTCTACCACAAAAATACACTCTAATTGCTTTCAGTTTGGTTGCAACATTATTCAATTTGCAAGATTGGTGAATCTAAGGGTCCACCTTATTACGCCCTGGCTCACCTTTTCCATCTTACCTTTTTTACTTCACCTCGTAATCAAAAACCAGGAACATGAGTATTTGTTTGGGATAATAGAACATCTGTGCTATAATATTCTTGTCAAACAAGAATATTTTTTCTGGGCAAAGGATGACTTACTCAGGTTGGGGACGGTGGCTTATGGCTGAATTGATGTTTCAGGTGGACGTGTCCAGAACGTATCGTAACAAAACCGGCTACAAAGCCGGGGGTTACAAACTGAATAGCTCTTTCGAGACAGAGGCCCATACGCCCGAAAGTTTCCTGGAAACGGTGATCAAAGAAGGCTGGCCTTACACGATGGTTCACTCAAAGCGCTCCCCGCAAGAAACCGGCGCTGCGGCGCGGGGGGTCAAAACCGCCAAGCATCGTGAGAACTTTATCAGCCGGCAGGAATTGACCGCCGATGATGATAGTCAAACCCCAGGGGTGATGGATTTTTGGCTGCACGACATTTTCTTTGCTCGTTATGGCTGGGCTTTTGTTGAGTCGGTCAACTCCCAGCCGGGCATCGCCGAAAAAGGCCATCCGACCCTCATCTTTGACCGTCCCATTACCGACCCGAAACTGTACAAATTGTGCGCTAAGGCCTTTATCTGGCGCTACCCCCGCGTGGATAAGTCTGTTCATAATGTAGATAGAACCATCTACAACGCCCCAAAAGCCAGAGTTCACTGGCTGGGAAACATTTGTCCTTTTGAGGTGTTCGAGCAAGAAATCCTGGAACCTTATCGCACCTACCTGGCCGAAGTGGAGGCCCGGCGCAAGGTAGAGGCTCGCCGCCGGCAAGCGAAGTTGAGAAAAGCCAGACAAGAGGGACGACTTCTGAAAGATGGTTGGGTGGTAGAAAAATACCTACAGGCCAGCCTGACCGGTATTTTTGATTTTGTTGCCCGGCAGACAGACAACCGGCACGCGGCGATATTTTGGGCAGGGACGCACATTGGCGCGCTGGAAGCCGCGCCCTGGACAATGGGTCATCCTCATCTATTCGCTGAGGTTGAACTGCGAGTCATTGAGGTTTGCCGGGCTAACGGCTACATAAACCACCCCAATGGCGGCGAGCCGGAAATCTTACGGACCTTTAATGATGGCCGCCGTGCCGGGGCAGCCGACCCAGCCCCTGAGCCGGAACTTTATGAGAGGTGGTCCAAAAAATCGAAGCCACAGGAAGTAGAACGGCCAGCCCCAGACCTCCTTACATCCTCACACCCCAACCCCGAGCAGGCGCACCAACGGGTTCTCCCCGCCCTCACCCACTAATAACGGTATTGGGCGGTTTAACGTCAGGGGCGGTCAAGAGGCCATAACGGGAGAGCCTTCTGAAAGCATTGCCCCAGACTTCCCGCGCGGTAGGCTCGGAGGGCTGCCACATCCAACTCGGCCAGGTAGCCCATGTTCCACATTTCGGGAAAGAGGACGACGTCGGCCCTCATCTGGGCAGCTTGGCGGCAGAAGGCTTCTCCCTTGAGCAAGTTGGCCTCCTGATTGCTCCCACAAGCCATCATTTGCAGCAGGGCAATTCGTAACATCATCGAGCCGTCTCCTCCCCGGTCTGCGGTAGATCAGCCGGAGGATGGACTAAATCTGAACTAAAAATGAAACAGAAGATTTATTGTAGCTCAACTGGGCAGTCCAACCTAGTTAACCTCTGAGGTGCTCCTGACTAAGCCTGCTTGCTCCAGTTGCGGAGCTTGAACCAGACCCTGACCCCCACCCCCCAGATAGCTCCACAAAGCGCGCCGCTTAGAACCCAACCCAGTTGAGAAGCAAACGCTGGACCGATGACTAAATCCAGAATGAGTATAAAGGCGGCCAAAGACAGGCCAAACAGTCCTGCCGGTTTGCCCAAGATGAGGAAATAGATTAGCAGAATGATAATCTCGTAGCAGCCCAATCGTTCCCCTGAGCTTTGGGAGGTCCCTTGAGACTTGGAGATAAGCGCCAGCGCCGTTCCTACCAGGGCAGCTACGGGAATTGCTCCCGCGCCAAACCCCACGGCCAGGAGGAAGAGCGGATTGCTGCCGGGTTGAGTTACTAGGCGGAGGACTGTGCCTATCGCTAGCCCAAAGCCGGCCACCAGGAGGGTAGTATTGATGTTTGACAGGTCCACTCTCATAATTCTTGAGTATCTTTGCCGGATTGGAAGCCGGGCCTGATGATCCCACCCCTTAACAACCACAGGGCGGTTAACATAAAAGGGACTGAGAGTTATCTCAGTCCCTTGGTGGTTTGGGCGGGCCTGGTTTAATTCACCATGCCCTGGACCAGGGTTTTAACCGTGACTTTGGCCGGGTCGAGGTCCAGCGGCACGTTCAAATCAAGAGTATAAGCGGTTGTGCTTTGGGGTTCAATCAGGCCGGTTTCCCCATAAATATCAGTGTCATACGTAGCCAGCAATTGGCCTCGTTGATCATACAAGGCTACCACAACCGTAGCCCAGGAGAGCGTCTTATCCGAGTTATTGGTGACTTCACCGCTGAAACTCCAGACGCTATCCGCCTGCACCTGCTGGTCAATTTCCGTGTTCAGGCTCACATACTCGTAGTTGTTGTTAACCATCGCCGTAGTGACCCACACTTTGGTTCGGGCAATCTTGTCCGACTGCCCGGCCACACTGTCAACGCCGCTGAAGCTGTTGAGAGAGTACGGAACACTCTGGCCCGGCTGCAAGGCATAAGGCAGATTGATTACCTCGGCATCGAGCACCGTGCCGTCTTCAGCGTAGAGACCGGCCAGGAGGTAAAGCTCGATGGTATCCTCCGCCTGATTGGTCACACTGCCAACTACATGCACCGACCCCTCGGCATCTACATAAGTGTACGGCTCAGACAGTTCTAACGGCAGCACTTCTTCGGCTTGAGCCGGGCTGGCATCCACATAAACCGCCCAGGTTTCAGCCGTGGGGGCCGGACCGGTCAACCGGAAGCGGAAAGGAATGCGGTCGTTGCCGCGAGCGTCGCCTGCCGGAGCCAGATAGCCAGCACCGGCTTCGTAGGTGTTGGCGGCTACGACGTTGTTATCCTCATCCAGCGCGGCCCCGGCCAGACCCTTAATATCCAGCCGAGTCTCGCTCAAGTTGACCAATTCCCCGGTAATATAAAGCATGCCGTCGTCGCCTGTAACCATCTGACCGTGCTGCACCTCCACCTGTGTCTCTCTGGCTGCAGTGGTCTCGTAGTTGATCAGTTTTACATCAAAGGTTTGGGGTTGGCCGTTATCCAGGCTAAACGAATAGGCAAACGGTGAAGCTTGGCCGGGTTCCAGGGTCCACAAAATCGGATTAATGGTAATACTCTCAACCGGATTGCCGGAATAATCCCGCAGCAGGGTCTTACCCTCCGCATCTTTGGCCGTGAGGGCCAATTCAATATTGTTGACGGCCATATCGGCCCCATTATAAACACTACCGACAATATGATAATAGCTAAAAAAGCCGTCGGCATCCTGATAGCCATAAATATTGGTCACGGTTACTTTGCGGTTGGCTTCTTCGGCCCGCGCCACCGGCTGGCGGCCGGCCGAAGCTATCACCATCAAAATGGCAACCAATAGCAGTGAGACAAAAGAGCGTTTCATAAACAATAGAGTTCCTTTCAGGAGGATGGTTTAGAAGCAATAGTTGTCAAAACTATACCTGGATTTTAACCGGCCATCGTCCAGCTAACGTTACGGAGACGTTACAAAAAAGGACGGCGCATGTTATGAGATGCTCCGCCCTTTGTTAAGGATTTGATTGAGTTATCAGATCTTAAAGGTCTTTAAAATCTTTAGGGTTCTGAAAAGTCCGAAGATTATTCCTCGATCTCTTTGCCTTCGTTATCTATCACCATCACCGGACCGAGCTGCTCCAACTGCGGCTTGACCACTTCAGCATCACCCACCACCACAATAATCGGCTGGTCGGAGTCAATGTATTTGGCGGCGGCAGCTTGGGCTTCTTCAGCCGTCACCTGTTCAATGGCTTGCAGGTAGTCGTTCAGCTCTTCGATGGGGATGCCGGTCAGGTAGCGGGTGGCGAGCTGGTCGGCAAAATCAGCGGGCTGCTCGATGGCCAGGGCAAAGTTGCCGATGAGCTGGTTCTTGGCGTCGATCAGCTCCTGCTCGGCAATCGGCTCGGTGCGGATGCGTTCCAGTTCGGTCAAGATTTCCTGCACGGCGTCGGCGGCGTGGTTCTGGCTAACATCGCCGACCACGCGGAAGGTGCTGGTGTCATTGGGCCGGCCAAAGCGGCTGTAAACGCCGTAGGTATAACCTTTGTCTTCACGCAGGTTGCGGTAAAGCCGCGAAGAAGAGCCGCCGCCCAGGAGGGTGTTGACCACTGCCAGGGCGTAGCGGTCCGGGTTACGGGCGTCAATGGCCCGGTTGCCCACCTGGACCGTCGCCTGCTCGGAGGTGGGCCGATCTACCAGGTAAATCAGCGAGGTGTCGCCCAACTCGGCCTCGGGATAATTCAGAAAATCCGGCACATCGCCCGACTCCCAATCGCCAAAAACACGCTCCGCTTCGGCTTTGGCCTCCTCGGCGGTGATGTCACCGACGATGACCAGCAGGGCGTTGTTGGGTTTGTAGTAGGTCTGGTGAAATTCAACTACGTCCTCGCGGGTCAGGCTGCTCACAGTTTGCAGGTCGGTGATAAAGCCGTAGGGATGGCCGCCGTAGGCAATGCGGCCAAATTGACGGTTGGCCATGCTGGCCGAGTTGACCGCATCCTGCTCCAAAAAGGTCAGGGTTTGGGTTTTAACCACGTCAAACTCTTTTTCGGGAAAGGTGGCATGGCGGGCCATATCGCTCAGCAGGTCAAAGGCCAGGGTTGTTTCTGTGGTCGGGGCATCCACCGAGAGCGACGTCCATTCCAGCGCGGCGCTGGAGCCCACGGAACCGCCGGCAGCCTCGATGGTTTCGGCAATTTCGGCGGCGGAGCGGGTTTCGGTGCCTTTGGTCAGCAGGTCGGCCATCAAGTCGGCCACCCCCTGCTGCTCAGCCGGGGCCGCCGCGTTAGAGCCGCCCACGTTCAGTTGCAGGCGCAGTTTGGGCGTTTCGGTCTGCGGCACAAAAATAACATTCAAATCGTTGTCAAGCGTAAACTGCTCGAAGGGCGGAAAGTTGCTCTCCGTGACCGGCAGAGCGGCGGGGACATCGGTGCGGCTGACCACGCCCTCGGGCAAATCGGCCAGCACCTCGCTGTCCATCGCTTCGGAAGCAGGTTCAGACTCCAGGGCAATTTCAACCGGCTCGACCAGCAGGCCGGGATAGTCACTCAAAACTTCTTCGCCCTCTTTCAGGGTCATTTGAATATTCATCGGTTTGTCGCACAGGTAGGTCTGGGCCACACGCTGAATGTCATCCACGGTAACAGCCTCGTATTGGGCCAGCTCGTCGGCGATGGCGGCAGGGTCATCAAAGGTCAGCACGGCGTCTTGCAGCCATTCGGCGCTGTTCAAAGCCGACTCGCGGAAAGAGGTAATCGAGCCGACCAGGGTTTGCTTTTTGACGCGGGCCAGTTCGGCCTCGCTGACGCCGTCGGCAATCACGCTATCGAACTCAGCCCGAACCAGTTCGGGCATGGTTTCCAGGGCGTCACCGCTGTTGGGCTGGGCGATGGCATAGATGATGCTGCCCCCCAGGTAATCGCTCAGGCCGACGTAGGCGCTGGCGGCCTTGCCCTGGCGAATGATGTTCTGCTCAAAACGGCTGCTGCTGCCGCCGGCCAGGATGTCGGTCAGCAGGCTGAGGGCGTAAAAATCGGGCGTGCCGCGCGGCGGGCCAACCACGGTGGAAGCCCAACGCGGCACTTCCACCTGCGGGTCAATCATAGTTTCCTCCGTGCCGATGGCGCAGCCGGTCATTTCATCGGTGCTCAGGGTGGGAAATTCCGCGGGCAGCGGATACTGCTCGGTGATGGGGGCCAGGCTCTCGCCGGCGGGGATGTCGCCAAAGTAGGCTTGCACCAGCGTTTGGGTCAGTTCCAGGTCAATATCGCCGACAATGACCAGGGTAGCGTTGTTGGGCTTGTAATACCTATCGTGGAAGGCTTGCAGTTCGGGCAGTTTGGCGGCGTTCAGGTCCTCCACGCTGCCGATGACCGAGCGCTCGTAGGGCACGTAGCCCTGCATTGGCTGGGTAAAGAGGCGGCGGTTGGCCGCACCGTAGGGCCGGTTGGCGACGCGCTGGTTGAACTCCTCGATGACGACATCGCGCTGGGTTTCCCAGGCTTTCTCGGTGACGGCCAGGCTGGCCATGCGGTCGCTTTCCATCCACAGGATGCGCGGAAGCTGGTTGGCCGGGGCCACTTCCCAATAGGCGGTTTTATCGTTGGCGGTATAGGCGTTGTGATTGGCCCCAATCGACTCCAGCAGCTTGTCCCATTCGCCGTTGGCAATGTTGGCCGAACCTTCAAACATCATGTGCTCGAACATATGGGCAAACCCGGAGCGGCCTTCGGGGTCATTGGCCCCGCCAACGTGATACCAGATGTCCACCGCTACCACCGGGGCGGAGTGGTCTTCGGCCAGGATAACTCGCAGGCCGTTGGGCAGGGTGTAGTCGGTCAGGGGGAGTTCGTAGTCAGCGAAGTTGAGGTCGGCTTCCTGGGCGTGGGTGGGCAACGGTGGCATCAGGTTAAAAAGAGTCAAACTCAGACAAAGGATAAATATTTTTTTGAGCATGGGTTTTTCTTTCCGGCAAAGAGGTTGGGTACGAGAGAAATGATAGCCAAGAAAGATTAAAGGAGGGTGAATGTTGGAAATGGAGAAGCGCTAGGGGAGGAAGGAGTATGCCAGATTTTAGCCCTCATAGGTTTTCGCGCAGCGTACCTATGAGGGCTATCCCCTCTTAGCGTAATCCTGAAATTAAGCCAATTTGAGATTAAACGAGAGGCCGACACACTCGATAGCTGCCCTGAAACCCTGCCGGTAAGCCATCGCCGGTGTAGTTTCTACCCCTGTATTAGACATAGAAATGGTCTGGTAAAGGGTAAATAATCTTTTTTCAATATCTGGCCGGCCCCAAAAGAGCGATTGATTTTCCCCAGCGGGGCGTTCAGTTGCCCCCACTATGCGGAGGCCAAATAAACGCGCAATGCCATTCAAGGCTGTCTCAAACCCTTGAGTGTAAGCGACAAATTCGGCAGGTTGAACGGAGGCAGCCGTTAAATGCTGGATGACGGCTTCAAGGGCCAGCAAGATAGCTCGAATGTCGTTCCCAAATAACGGATCGGGGACTACGAAAGCGCTGTTGGGATAAGTAGACACCCGTCTAAGCGCAAACAGGTTGACACCCAAAGCAGTGGCGGCGCTCTGCCGGGCCGATTCAACGGCATGATTAATGAGCTGGATGTTATCTCCTGATCTGCCTTCAAGGGTGTCAGCCAACTGCACCGCCAGCAGCACATCTTCAAGCATTTGACGAGACCAGATTTCCGGCGACCGGCCAATCGAAGCATTAATTCGGCGCAACGTGGCGACAAAATTTTGTTGAAACACAGGGGAATGGATGGCGGGTTGGGTATCACCTGCCGGCGTCGCCAGGCTGGCCTGTAATACGGTTTGGATAGCCCACAAAATGTTTTCTATATCGGCGAAATGCCAGATTTGTAAGCCCATCGCGCCTCCTTACCTGTGCCCGTTATAGCCGTTGCGCCCGGCCACTTTTTGGCCCTCCACCATCATGGGTAGCTGGGAGGTTTCGGCTGAAGATAACGAAGACAGGATTAGCATCGGATTATTTTCAAAATCTTCCAAGTTGGTCATAAAGGCGGCTCGGATAGCCTGTTCGGTCAATGTGGCGGGAATAGGGAAGGCAGTTAACGCGCGCAGCATATCTTCGATGCGCCTGGCGCTGAGAACAGCCCGTTTGAACTTGTCTGGGGCGTAGATTTCTTTGATGAGTAACCCATCATTTTTTAGCGGAGCAATCCCTAATGGCCGCATTTCAGCCGTCAAAAGACGGGTCAGGTTGCGCTCGATGCTGGACATGACCGGCGTGCTGCCCAAATCTTCGGCAATATACCTGGCCGCCAGACGCCGCAGCCCTTGATTGGCATAGTCTTTGACAATAATCTGCATCAAGCCATCTCCCCCTCGAACCAACTCAGCCGCGGCGCTCTTGAGGGCTGAGGTGGGATTAAAGGTGAAAAGAACCGTTAGATTGATCTGAAAAGGGATATTGTCTTTGCTCAAAACTTCGTTAAAAACGAAATTGCCGACGTATATGCTGATTTTGACCGGAGGCAACGCTTGTTCAAAGAAGGGGATAATCCAGCAGAAGCCCGGCTTCTTCACCTGATGATATCGTCCCAGGCGTAGCACCGGTGTGGCATAATTGTCTGGAGTAAAATAAATCCCAATCATTCGGCCTAACATAGCGATTAATCGTTTCATTTTGATACCTCCTACAAATTCAGCTTAACCTTTTCTTTTGTGTCTTCATTATAAAAGAAAAAGTTAAAGTATACACTGACCATTCCTTAACAGTTTTAATGAAAAATCTAACCAAATTCCGACAAATGTTAAGGCGATGCTAACAAAAAGAGCGCCCAAGGCGCTCTTTTGAGGTGACGCTTATCTTCAAAGGGTCTTTATTCTGAAGCCGGGTCGTAATTGAGCATGAGTTTGTAACCTACGCCGCGCACATTGATAATATACTTAGGCTGGCGCGGATTGGGTTCGATCCGCTCACGCAGACGACTCACCAGGGCGTTGATGGTGTCAGCCATGGTCAGTTTGTCGTAATCTATGCCATAAACGGCCCGGCTGATCATCTGGCGAGTGCAGAGTTGGTTGGCCTGGCGGTAAAGGGTCAACATTAGCTCATATTCCGTAGGGGCTAACTCCACCCGTTGATATTCAACCCAAACTTCTTTGTTAGGTTCGTCAATCCAGACATCGTGATTGGCCGGTATGTGGGAGGGTGGGGTGGGTGTTAGTTTCTGGCAGAGCATGGCCGCCGACAGAACCCGATGCAGGTAAGCGGCCAGTTCGCGGCGGGTGTAACGGACCGCCGCGTCAAAAGAGATCAGTTGGCTGATCGTGCAAAACAGCAGCCCCAGCAAGTAGGTTTCCATCTCCCGGCCCAGCAAGAGGGAGGCCCAATAACGCACCCGGCAAACTGCCTGGAAGGTTTTAGCCAGTTCTGGCTCCAAATCTTGTGTATCTGTTATCGTGTCCAGATGAGATAGGCCCAGCAAGCGTTTCTCCATTTCGTAGCGGGTAAGCACATGAGGGATAGCCAACAGTTCAAATTTAAGCGCGGTCTCCAGAGAGGCAAAATCGAGCAGCAAAGGCCTCCGGCTGACTCGGCTAAAGTCAATCAACCAGGTGTGTCCCTGGCGATCTACCAGCAGGCTATCGCCATTGAGCTGTCCATAGGTGATGCCCATCAGAACCGGCAAGTTGACCTCAGATCGTCTTTCAGCCAGATAAACGGCGGGATTAGGGTAGGAAGTGGATGAGCCGTCGGCCAGTTGGAGGGTTAAGCTGTTGGTCGCGTAATAGATTTTGGCCAGGTTTGCGGCCAATCCTTCCTGGCAAATTGTATTGAAGCGGCGGCCTAATTCTGCGGCAGTGAGGGCTTCTTCGGGCAATGCTAATTCTTCCAGCAGGAATTGGCTGAGCGATTTGTCACCATCACGCAAACGCCCCTGTTCATACCAGGGGGCCAGGGTGGTATTAAACAGGTGATTCAGAGCAGTGGTAATCATTTCAACCGGGCTATCACGATAAAATTCGGCCAGGGTGGTAATATCCTCTAAATTTCCGCCGTTCAGAGCAAAGACAATTGCCGCAAAATGGATCGTTTCGACAAACTTAACTTCTACTACGCCTCCTTCGCCGCTGGCTTTTGGGGTTAGCGTTTCAAAAAGGCGCGCTTCGTGTTGAATAAAAGCTCTTGGCCCACAAGTAATTACAAACTGCCTTTCCGGGCCATCCGTAGAAAAAGCAGTGACCGCTAAAATAACCTTTTTCTTCTGCCGGGTCAAAAGCCGGCTGATGGTAATCTGGCTGTTATCGTGAAATGAGCGGCGAAACAGGTCTTCCAATTCACCCACCCGATCCAGGATATAAACGTTATCCAGGTGGGGGTCAATCAGGCTGAGTAGGTGAATAAAGGAAAGGTGTTCCGCCCAGCGGAAGGTAAGCTGCCAATTGAGAGAAACATACGTAACCAAAGCTTTTTCAACAGCCTGGAGCATGGCCTCTGGCCCTTCGCGTTTGTCTAAAAAATCTACCGCCGGCGGCAGACCCTCTACCACCGGCCCCAACACCTCTCGCACGGCTTGATAGGTGGGGAAGCCTGTCAGAATGATTTTTGGCACCGGGCCAAAAGCAGAATCTTTGGCTAGGGTCAAGCCGCTCAGGTCACGCTCGTCGTCGTCGTCCACCAGACGTATATCCAAAATAGCCAGATGGACTCGCGTCTCGGCCAAAAGTTTTTTGGCCTGTTCCAGGCTGTAAGCTTTTAAAACCAGATAACCGGCGCTCTCCAGGTATTCAGCCCGGGTGTCAAGAAAATCCTGTTCATTATCGGCAAACAATACGCGGCTCTGTGACATTATTTCTCTCTTCCAGCGGTTTAATCATTTTTGTTTCTTGTAAAGTTCGAGCAGTTCTTTGTGGTATCTATCCATGCGTTTGTTGGCCTCTTCTGAAAATCTTGAAAATAGTCCGGCTAATGCTTCGACAACAGCCCCGGATACCACCCCCAAAATTCCCGCAGCGGTTTGCCCCATAATGACTCCAATGGCTCCACTCATAATCACCACGCTGCCTATTACAATCAGGACCAACCTGACTCGATGAATAAAAACGGCTTGCCGTCGCGCTTCATCATAATCTTTTTCCAACTGCTCCGATAAATCTAATACGGCCTTTTCAGGGTTTTTCTCAACATTTACCGCGATAGACCGTCTGACCGAGGCGATCATAGCTTCTGGTCCGGCCTTTTTTTCTAAAAAATCCACAGCCGGAGGGAGGCCGTGAAGCTGCGGTTTAAGCGCCTCACGCACTGCATCAACACTGGGGTAATCGGTTAGAATAATTTTGGGTACCGACGGGGCTACCTCTTTGGCTATCGTCAAACCGCTGGTATCTTTTTCATCATCGTCATCCAACAGCCGGATATCCAGGATGGCCAGATCTATGTTATTTTTCTGCAGCAAGCGGCGCGCTTCGGTTGGGTTGGTTGCCACAATTACATGATACTCTTCCGCTTCCAACATTTCCACTCGGGCCTTACTAAAATCAGGGTGATTGTCAGCGAAAAGAATAGTTGCCTTAGTCATAGCAAAACCTCCTTGGTTTTTCATAAATGACATCAGAGCGATGATGGCGTGTCCAACACGGCCCGAATTTCGGATTGAAGTTGTTTTTCGTCCAGAGATTTTGAGATGTAATCCGCTGCGCCTGCCTTGAGCAGATCGCGTGCCCGCTGCCAGGTAGGGGAGGCAGTGGCAACAATGATGCGAGCCTGGGGTTGTTGTTGGCGGAGCAAAGATACTAACTTAACCGCATCTCCTACTACCCCTGCATCTATGATAATTACATCAGACCGGGGATGCATACCGCTCTCTGTCACAGCCTGCTCAGATACAACTTGTAATTTACCCAAAGGTGATAACGCCTGTTCCAAAACCAAAGGCCACTGACTCCCCGCTTTCTCGCCAATCAATAAAAAGGTATATTCCGTGAGCATCCTCTTCTCCACCCTGGGGTGTATTTTTTTTCGATGGGGCGATGATAACCCCAGTTGCAATTTTATCAAGTTTATCTCTTCTAACAGGGGTCGAGCTTTATTTCCAAAACCATAGCCCCAAGCCTCAACCCATGTTTCAAAACCTTGAACGTTAGCCCGCTCATCTTGGCGATCTTTTACCATGCGATACTCCTATCTTTTCTAAAGGCAGCCAAATAACCATCACTGTGCCACCTGGCCCGGTAGACCCCACCCGAAGCTGGCCGCTATAGGTTTGGACAATGGTTTGAGCCATCAAAAGCCCCATGCCTAATCCTCTGGCGTCTTCGGGTTTCTCAATAACTTCCAGGCCAATTTTTGCTTGTATCTCCGGGGGAAGCCCAGGGCCGGTATCGGAGACAAAAATTTCAGCCCCATCATTCCCCATCCGCGTCCCGATTTTGATTTCGCGCGTCTTACGCTCAACCACAGCATCTACGGCATTATCTACTAAAATGTCAAAGGCCCGCCGCAGCCATTCTCGACTAATTTTTACCGTAGCCGCGCCGGATAGTTGCAGGTCTATTTGCAGCCGGGCCGTTTTGTATGGCTCATTTTGCCATAACTGTTTGGCTCGCTCGCCGATTAAATCGTTGATGGTGACCGACTCGACGCCTTCTTCGGCGGTGAGGGGTGGGGTGAGTGGTTTTTCCAGAATTTTACCAGCCAGCCGTTCGATGGTTGCCAGCCGATCATTGAGTTGAGGAATTTGGTTAGTTGAGGCAAGCTGACCCAGATTGCGTCGCAAAAGTTGGGTTTGCTCCCGGATGGTTAGGGCGTGTTTATCAATGGCATGCCGCCAGGTACTGGTGGCTATCCCCATCCAGGCCAGGGCGGTTCTGGTGCCAACGAGTCCTTTGGTGCGTTTGAGTTCTTCATACGTTTGTTTCAATTCTTCATAATGGCGGGCCCGGTCAATAGCCACCGCGGCCTGGCTGGCCAGAGCTTCCAGGAAGACAATTTGGCGCTCAGGGAATTGGCGAGGCTCGCGGTCATGGACATAGAGGACGCCGATGGCTTTGTCCTGGCAGACCAGAGGCGCGCCCAGCGATGATAGATACCCTTGCTCAAAGAAGGCCGGGTTGAAGTTGGAAACTTGTCGCGCATCAGGAACGACGACAGGTCTTCGTTCATCCATGATCTTCCGCGCAATGCCGCCCTTGGAGCGAGCCTTGATTTCATAGGGATACAAGGTTCCCCTTTCGTCAATTCTTAGCCCTTGCGTAAATTTTTCTCGCTGCGCGTCCCACAACAACACACTAACCCCAGGGGTATTGGTCAATTTCATCGCCCCGGACATAATCAAACTCAAAACTTCATTTAGCTCCAGGGCGCCCGCCAGCGAAACGGCAACTTGTTGTAAAGTATTGACTTCAGCTAAACGCTCGGCTACCTGCTGGTAAAGTTGAGCATTGTGGATGGCATTAGCTAATTGGTCAGCCATAGTTTGGAGGGTGGCAATATCCTCATCCCGCCAATCACCCACTTTAGTGCTTTGCGCATCTAACACCCCAATCACTCGCTCATGGGTAATGAGCGGAAAAGTCATTTCGGCCTGAGTGAGAGGCATATTAGGGATATAGTAGGGGTCTTGGCTAACATCTAAGGCAAAATGAGACTTGCCGGCCTGAGCAACAAAGCCAACGATGCCTTCATGACCGACCCTAAGCTTATGATCTGGTTTTAACAACCTTTCGTCACCTTCAGGATAAGCCGCGCGCAGGATGGCATACTCGCCCTCTTTATCTAATAGGAAAACAGCGGCATGGTAACAATCGAAGCGCTCAACGATGAGACGCACCGTTTCATGAAGGAGTTCATCAATATCCAGGATGGCAGTGGCCCCACGAGCAACCTGGGCGGCAGCGTCTAAAAGGTGCGTGCGTCGCTGAGTCTGCTCAAACAAACGGGCGTTCTCAATGGCAATAGCGGCTTGAGCGGCTAAAGCTTCCAGAGTGCGCTGATCTTCCGCATCAAAGGCATTACGGTTAGAAGATTCAACGTTGATCACCCCCATAATCTCAACCCCGCGTTTTATCGGTACGGCTAATTCGGACAGCGTATCGGGGTTGTATTTGATATAGTCATTATCCCCGGTGATATCACCGATGAGGTGGGCTTGTCCAGTCTTGACCGCTCTGCCCATAATTCCAATAGGACCAGAGCCGTTGAGATCAATATTGCCGATAACTTTCTGTATTTTAGCGGAATGTTCCGGGGGATATGCGGCTACTGACCTCAATTTATTGCCCGCCATAATGACCAGATTACTGAAACGGGAAGTATCAATGAGATGCCAGGACTGTTCGGCGATGACCCACAAAATCTCTTCCGAGTTCAAAGAACTGGTTACCGCCCGACCCGCTTCATAAAGGGTCTCCAACGCTCTGGCTCGCTTTTGGACTCGCTCGTACAATTGGGCATTGCGAATGGCTACGGCTGCCTGATTGGCAAACAGGTCAATATTGGTTAGTTCATCGTCGGTAAAACGATGCGGTGTGCGGTAGTTGACAAACATAATCCCCACCTTGCGCTCACCTACTCGCAGGGGGATGGCAATGCAGGACTCTATCTGCTCATCTAAGAAAAAACGTTTATTCCCTAAAATTGGGTCATTGGGAACATTTTCAACAATGTAAGCCTTACTTCGCTCGAATAAATCAAAGATAAAATGACCAGATGGTAGTTGAGGAAATTCTTGTGTCCGCTCAGGATAACGCACGCCAGCCATGATTGGGGGGTAACCCAGCATGGCTAAATCTTGATCGTAGGTATATAGGACCGTAGCATCACAATCAAGAACACTTTGAGTCCCCTGTACCAGCGAACTCAGGGTATTCTCTAGATTCTCTAAAACTGTAACCCCAGCCACCACACGGGCGGTATCTCGCGCCTTGCTCTCTTGCTCCAGCAATCTGGCCTTTTTCAAGGCCAGGGCCGCATGATTGGCAAAAGTTTTGGCAATTTCTTGTTCCTCTTCACTAAAACTGCGAAGCCGGTTATAGTTCACATAAAGCACCCCAAGCGTCTCCTCGCTTACAATTAAAGCAATCCCTTGAAAGCTCCGTGCCCCAGCCTGCCCCAGAAGGTTTCGCGTGGCCTCCCCCAGGAAACTATACTGTTGCAAATCATCAACATTGGTAACGCCTACCCAACCCCGCTCCATTACGGTGTAAGCAGTCCCGCCCTTACTTGGCCCCACTTTCTGAAATTTTTCCCAAAGCTCGACCGGGATACCGGCAGCGACCGAATTTTTAAGAATAAATAGGTCTCGAGCCTTATCATAAGACCAAATGACTGCCGAGTCTGCTTGCAATACTTCGCGGGCGTTGTGAGTGATTTGCTCCAAAACTTCCTGTAGTCCGGCAACGCCAGCCAGGGCCTCAGCAGCTTGACGCATGTGATCCAATTCTTTTATCCGCCGGACACTGTCATAAGCAATAGCCGCTTGATTGACATAAAGCTGCATGGAGTCGATCTCATATCCTGAGAAATAACGAGGTTGATCGTATTCAATCCACATTACTCCAGTTCGTTTGCCTTTTAAGGAGACAGGCAGCCCTAACAAGGCACGGATGCCGCGCTCATAGGCGCTAGCATTGACGCGATGGCGTTGTTTGCCGGTATCTTCAATCACTTCGGGTTCACCCGTAAGCACTATCTTGACTGAAAGCCCATTGGGGCGAACCCGCTTTTGAAGATCAGACGGCTTATCCATGCCCGTAGTTATTAAATATCGGCACTGACCTATCTGATCGATCAAAATTATATTGGCCCCACAGGCCCCTGTAGCGGCGCATGCCCGCTCGACCGTATCTTGCAACACCTGTTCGGGATCCTGAGATGAGACAAGCGTATTGCTGGCTTCGTAAAAGGAACGAAGTCGCTCCCGCGCCACTTCGATTTCGCGGAATAGTCGGATGTTATCAATTGCCACCGCCGCCGTATTGGCAAATGTCAGCAATGCCTCAATATCTTCTTGGGTAATAGGGGATCGGGTGAATTTGTTGTCGGCCACCAAGAGGCCAATCACCTGGTCTCGCGCCAGAAGCGGAACAATGATCAGGAGCAAATCGGGCACAAAAGCCTCGATAAAACTGGCGGGGAGTTGATCCAACTCCTCTTGAGTAACAAGCGTATATCGTCCTTCCAGAATCACCCGTGAAAAAACATCCGGTTCGACCGATTTCACTGGTAACTGCAAACCCTGTATCCGCTCACCAATAGGGGTCAAAGACAAATCACTATGTTCCAGCAAACCAAGATATCGTCCAAAATCTTCCAGACCAAGCTGGTTATGTCTTGCCCAGTCCTCCAAAGCTGCTGGCTCATCCAGGCAGCCAATTCCCATTCGCCCTATCAGATATTCCCGCCTCTCATCGAGAAGAAGCAATGCGGCCCGGTTGAAGCCCAAACCATAGCCCGCTGTAACACCGGTCAACACTACGTGCAAAATTTTGTCCAACTCTCTGGCAGCCTGAATATAGTCACTAACCTTGTGAAGAATTGCCAGGGGTCTAAACCTCCGTTGTTCCTGGCTTAACAGCCAAGAAGTTTGCAAGGCAATAGAAGCCTGTACCGCAAAACTCTCCAGAATCTCCAAATCAGTGGGCCCAAATTGGCGTAGCCCGGTCTGATCAGCCACAAACAAAACTGCCTCTATCTCGCCTACCTGTTTGAGTGGAATTCCAACAACAGTCTTAAGGCCATAAGCCTCAAAAATATTTTCGCGATCAGGCCAATCAGAATAGGCATAGATAATTTGAGGCTCGCCCGTTCGCGCCACCCCTCCAACCAGACCTTCGGTATGTAACAGCCGGTTTCCAATAAGTTCAGAAGGAAGTTCATAGGTAGCAAGCAATTCCAACTCTTTAAGTTGAGGACGATTAATATACAAACCACCTGCTGTACAACCCACCAATTCAGCCGCCAAGCGAACAACTTCCTGTAGAAGTTTCTGGGTTTCTGTTTCGGCGCGAATACGCCGTGATGCCTCATCCAATGTCATTAAGAGTTGTCTATGGCGATCAGTGATCTCATGAAGACGAGCCAAATGGTCTTTTTGTTCAGTCAGTTGAGCAACAAGTTCGGCGCCTTGGATGGCTACCACAATCGCATCGGCAAAGAGACTAAGAATCCATTCATCCTCCTGGGTAAAGCTTACAGTAGGCCCAGTCTGTCCTTTCCTATTCTTTTTGTTATCAGCCCGTAACAAGCCGATCAATTTTTCTGTGGACTCACTCTTCTGTTTTAGAGGAATTGCCAATGTGGAGTAAAGGTCTTCCGAAGTACCATGATAGGGGCTTTTTCCGGCTGCAAGGTGGTTACTCAAATCATCGCCATAGGCATTGAACAACTTACCTTCATGGGCAATATGCCCGGTTAGCCCGGTTCGGGGACCACTACGGATAATAAATTCTCTTCCTTTTTCAAAGAATCCTTCTCGATGTCCATAGCTGGCTTCAAGAGTCAGAATACCAGGGCGCTTGACCAGGAAAATCGCGCAAACTTCGGCCTCTAATATTTCTGCTGTATATTGGGTGATGCGGTTCAGCCTTTCATCTAGCGGCATTGTCGCCAGGTTACTCACAATTTCACTATTAGCCCTGGCCAATTTCTCCAAACGACGGAGTTTATCTTCATCTTTGGTTGCTAAATCTGCATTCTCCAGAGCAACAGCCGCTAAATTTCCTAAATGAGAAAGCAACCCCAATTCTTCCTGACCAAAATTCCTACCTTCTCTTTCATCATGAATAGCAATGACTCCCCAGATTTTATTCTGCCAGGCAACCGGAGCGCCGGCTACCACACTGAAAGTATGAGGGATGTTCTGATGTCTTCGATCCGGCCAATTTTTATAGTCCGGTACAGACAAGCTAGTTCCCGTTCTGATAACTCGGCCGACTACGTCATTTTGAACTTTACGAGTCATCCCTAGTTCAAGATCTGGACGATTTGACACTGCCATCACCCTAATTAGTCTACTAGATTCATCAAGTTGATATAGACATCCACCTTTAGCTTCCAAAAGTTCCACAGCTCGATCAAGGATAGATTTCACCAATTCAGGCATTGGGCGACGACCGGTAATGTCGAGAGAGGTCCGGTGCAAGCCCTCCAAAGCCGAGGCTCGACGAGAAGTTTGTTGGAACAACCGCACATTCTCGATAGCAATTGCCGCTTGGTTAGCCATCAGAGAAAGAATTTGCAAATCATCCGCATCAAAGGCATAACAATTGCTTTTACTATGTATATCCAGGGTCCCAATAATTTTGCCCCCTATTTGGAGGGGGGTACTCATAATTGCCAACCATCCTTCGTCTGCTGCGGCCGGATTATAAAAATGGGGATTGTTAGGAATATCATTGGCAATAATCGGTTTACCCGTCTTGACTACCCGACCCGCAATGCTGCTGCCCACCACATCACATGTCTCCTCAAAAGCCTTCTGACTCAGTCCATATGCCCCTTTGAATGTTAAGAGTTGTTTCTCATCATCCAAAAGCAGGATGCCCCCGGCATCTGCCCCTAGCAATTTAGCCGCCAACTGCGAGATTAAGTTAAGCAGGTTGGGCAGGTTCAATTCTGATTGGATTTCCTGGGTGATCTGGTAGAGGGCTAAAAGTTGCTCCGCCATCCACCCTGAACGGTCACGCTCTTGAGCTACTTCCTTATATAGCCGCGCATTTTCAATCGCCACAGCTACTTGAGCAGCAAAAATCTGAGATTGTTCAAATTCTTCATCTGTGAAAGCATAGATATTGCCAATGGCATCTAAACTAAAAGAGCCTAACACCCGGCCTTTGTTCACCACCGGCACAATCAAGATAGAGCAGATATCGAACTGGTAAAAGATACCTTGGATTGGCCCCAGTGCGGCTTCATGCTCCGATACATCGGTTAGCACAATGGGTTTTTGGAATCGAATTAAATCCTCTTCAAGAGTCACCCCTTGCACGGGAATTTCGGCTCCGCATGTGCCCAAATTTGGATACTCAGCCGCAACCCAGCCCCGCCGGTAATCCGGTTCTTCAAAAAGAACCAGGCCGCAATGATCCACGCCAAAAAGTTCAACCGCAGCTCGACAGGTGGCTTCAAGGATTTTATCCAATTCCATCAGCGAATTGATACTGGTGGCCACATCTTGGACTGCTTTAAGATTACGGGTACGTCGTTCCGCTTTTTGAGTTGCTGCTCGCTCGTTATCCCTGAGCCGGGCATTTTCAATAGCTGCGGCTGCCTGCGAGGCAAACAAGGCGACGGGTCTCAATTCCATCTCGACGATGGGGCGCTGACTGACTTTATTATCCATTGTCAGTTTGCCGATGACTTCGTCGCGCAAAACAAGGGGCACACAGGCCCATTGTTTTACCCCTTCTCGACCTAACTCGCGTTCATAGGCCAGGGGTTGATCTGTTTCTCGCTTAAATATGTGCGGGTAAGGCTGGGCTATCAGCGTTTGCATCTGGGGGTCGGTGGCAACAAGGCGAGTATGACCCACAAATTCTGCCGGCATGCCCACTTGCGCTTGACCTACCATCGTTTGACGGTCTTCCGATAATAAATACAAACCTACCCGATCAAAGCCAGTAGCCTGAACTGCCTGTAAAATAGTATCCAAAACTTCAAGCAAGCTTTGCCTGCTTAGCAAAGCCGCGCTGGTTTTCATCAACTGTTCCAGGATTTGTTTTTCACGGGCGGCGCTTTTTAAGCGGCTATGTTCAGCTGCCGTTTGGATCAGCATGCCCAATTCATCTAAATTAAATGGCTTGGCCAGATAGCGATAGGCCCCAGCCTGCAAGATTTCTAGCCCGGCTTGCATCCCCCAGCCGGTAAAGATAATAACCTCGATCTGAGGATAGCGAGTTCTAATTGTCTGGGTCATCACAACGCCCAACGGCTCCGGTTGGCCTCCCGGCGCTGGCACAAGCAAATCATCAATCAAAGCTACATCATATTGGCCTTGCTTTTGAGCCAGCAGCTTCAGCACTTCTTGACCATCGGCAGCCGTGTCAACTTCATAGCCATATGTTTGGCGCAGGCGTTTAGCCAGAGGCTCTCGTAAACTGTTTTCATCGTCGGCCAGTAATACGCGCAATAGTTGTTGGCTCATCACACCTCCTAGAGGGCTATCACCGGCAATTCCACCAAAAAAGTAGTCCCAATAGGAATAATACTTCGTTCCACCTTTATTTTGCCCCCCGCCGACTCGACTAAACTACGGGCGATATAAAGTCCTTCGCCTGTGCCACCCAGTCGAGTAGTAAAACCCAAATCAAAAACTTTCTCCCAAAGTTTGTAATGGATGCCCGGCCCGGTATCGGCAAAACGAATTTGAATAGGATGTTCGGTGTTCCTGTCGTGGCATAACGCGCTGATATTCAATATCCGGCTGCCATCCGCTCTGATGGTCATATGCTGGATAGCATTGAGCGTAATATTAAGAAAAACTTGCTGTAACTGGGTCAGGTTGCCGGTGGTCTGAGGTAACTGAAGCTCCAAGTCGGTCTCAACTTTTATCCTCTCTTTATGTAGGAGGGGCTTTAATAAGGAGAGGGTCTTTTGAATGATCTCGTTAACGTTTATTTCCTGGTCCTCTTCGGTGCGCATTAACTGTTGAAAGAGTTCAACCGTATTTTTTAAGTCGGTAAATGTAGCTAAAAGTTCATGGGTGGCCTGGTTGATTTCGCCCAAGCTATCCGGTTGGCCTTCGGCCATGTGACAGGTGGCCTGCAGGTTTCGTAATTGAATCTCCAGGCCGGACATTTTGTTATAAACTTCATGGCTAAATCCGCCCGCCAATTGACCACTCAGCAGCAGTTTATTGGCCGAGCGAGAACGTTGTTCAATAGCCTCGCGTTCTATCATGACCGCAAACAACTTGCTGGCAGCCAGGGCATCCCGTAAATGGTACCGATTGAAAACCCCTGGCTCGCGGTGCAGCAAAAAAACCGCGCGATGCGTGACCCCACCGGCTTCAATCGGCGCCCCCAGACAAGACTCGAACGGCAGAAGGTCAAGCAGTTTGCGAAATCGCTCGCGCGTGTTTCCCTGCATCTGGTTTTCCAGAATACAAATCCCTTCTTCAATAACATCCCTAACCGGGCTGGCCCCCAATTCATAAATTGCTTCTTCGTTCAATTGAATTTTTCCCGCCTGGGCCGTGATAGAGATCCCCCCCGAAACAGGATTGAGGTTAAAAATCAAACCCATTTCTGCCGGCGTTGTGGCTACAAGCTGCTGCAAACCGGCGCGGAGTTGTTGGGCTAATGATCCACCTCTACGGACAGTACCGGCTAATCGGGAAAAAGATTCAGGGATATGATGAGGGGTTAATAGGGGGGTCATTCGCCATTGCGGTAATATTTCACCTCGTTCAAGCCGAATGAGCAAAGATTCGATTTCATCCAGGTCCAGGGGTTTTAAAAAAACTTCAATCACCCCGACTTCCTCGATTTCGCTGCTGCGTTCGGCCAACCACTCGATAGTGCTCATAATAACGGCCGGGCATTTAAGCCCTGTTTGCCGCATATAGCGCAAAAAAGTCAAGCCATCTGTTTCCGGCAAATTGAGATCAACAAATAACAGGCCATAACTCTCTCTTTGCGTTTTCTCAGTCGCCTCCTGGATATCTCTGCTGGCATCTACCTGACACCCCCGGTATTGCAGCCATTTTACCAAGGGTAAGCGAAGTTCCTCATGGTCATCAACAATGAGAATCCGGCCAATCCGGTCAAAAATTGGCGGCGCTGTCTCTGGCTGCAATTCTGAAACTATTTCTTGAGGGTGTGTTTGTGAGGAAAAGGAGGGTAATGACGGATCAAAATTTGGGGTTAAAATGGAGGGCAACTCGAAATGTTCGAGAACTTTGGAGACTGTTTCTAACTGGCGCAGCCTGGCGCGGATACTTAAGCGGAGTTTATGGTGGTGGTGATCAAGGTGAGTAATAACGGCCTCCACCTTATCGCCGATCCAAAACATAGCCTCCGGCTGTGAGACAGGCCAGGTTGCCAGCTCCTTCAAAGGGATTAGACCATCTATGCCCGCCACCAGCTCTACATAAATGCCATAACCTACAACACTTTTAACCGTTCCTTCAACCACATCGCCTGGCTGAACCTGATGAGCAAATTCATCCCAGGGATCGGCTAAAGTGGCTCGATGGCTCAGTTCTAAACATTGACCGGTTTCGGCCAGCTTGCAAACAAGACCCTCGATCTCTTCTCCGGCTCGATATAGCTCGCGTGGGTCAATATTTCCGGCCCAGGTCAGCTCGCGGCGACGAATATAAGCCGGAGTGTCGTCATTTAATCGTACAAAAATACCATAAGGTAATACTTTCTCAACTCTACCCCTGAGACGCTCTCCCACCTGATATGCACGACATTTTTGACTCACGATCCTTCCTCATCCCATCGGTTATAGTTGACCCCTTTGAAGTTTATTATACTATAATTTTAACACTTATTTTCTGGCAATTAGCTAACAATTCTCTGACAATTGTCCCTAAAACAAAATGCCTTGACCGATAAGCGTCAAGGCATTCTCTTTTCTGATTTAAAATCCTCCTAATGCAATTACAGAGGACTTATTCGGACTAGACCTGACAGGTTTCTGAAACCTGTCAGGTCTTATTCCCGGAAAACTTGTCTGATTCTGCACTAATCTATACCCCTCACGCAGACTTTGAGGAGCCAGCACGCCCACGTGCGACTCCGTGCGACACGTGGGCGTGCCCGCTTCGCGTCCGCGAAAATTGGATCTACTGAGCCTACAAATCCACCTCATGATAGCCCGTGATCAGCGCCACCTTGTTGTTATCATTCAACTGGCGCAGCTCATTCATAAACGCCTGCGCCTCCGACTGTTTCTTCAACTCAACGCCATACACCAGTTCGGTCAACATGCCGGCCTGCACCGTCTCGACGGCAATCAGGTTATAACGGTTGAGATAGCGATTAAAAACGGCGTTGAAAATCGTATCATAATGCATATCGCCGGGCAGACGGATTTTGAGGATCTGTTCTCGAATATCCTTGGCAAACAGATTAAGGGTAGATAGGCCCCATAAGATGAAACAAATTACAAAGGTGGCAATCACCGCTAGCAGATAGAAGCGTGTCCCGCAAGCCATGCCCACGGCCATGGCAAAAAAGATGTAGCCCACATCGCGGGTATCTTTGATAGCGTTGCGAAAACGGACAATAGACAACGCGCCCACCAAAGCAAATGCCCGCGCAATGTTTGAGCCAATAATCAACATGATAATAGCGACGACCATGGCCATCATAATCAGGGTGTGAACGTAAGACTGGGTGTAAGAGACGCCTTTGTATGTTATCTGGTAAACGCGGGCAATCACCAGTGATAATAGAAAACTCAAGACGGTTACCAGCACGACATCGGCCACACTAAAGACATCGGTGGCATCTTGTTGTAAACTGGAAAGGAATCCCTGGAAATCCATAAGTGATCTCTCTTTATTTATAATTTTCGTGAATATCCTGGAAGAATGGAGGATTGGAAGGCCGGAAATTTACCAGCCCTCCAGTCTTCCAATCCTCCAACGCTTTCAAACCGAGTCACAGTCAATAAACAATCTGCTGCTGGCCCAGCCGAAATTTAGCCTGCTCCAAGGCCAGGCAGTATTTGCTGATGCGTCGAAACGCACAGCGGTGTTTATTAATCAGTTCCGTCAGCCAGTAAGGGGTGCGCTGGTTGACTTTAACTTCCAGTACACTCTGCTGCGGCGGCACAAAATATTGATTCTCCGCATACCCCTGCGACAGCAAGCTCAGATCATGAACCCGGCACTTGAGCTGGGTATCAAACGTAACCCGCAAGCCGGGTTCGATCTGGCTGCCCTCAAAAGCCAGCCGCTGATAGCTGACCACACAGGCCGGCTGGAGCTGCAAAGTGTGGTAAAGGTATAGAATTTCATCAATAACGGCCTGATCGGCTTTATCCTCAACCTTCACCGGCTCACCGGCCCCACAGAGGGCTATGGCCTGAGCATAAGGCAGGATGACCCGCTTTTTTTGCAGAGTTTTGTTGATGCGCTGTTTAATTTCGGCAAAGCAAGGGGTGTCGGGCGTTACCTGCTCCCGGCCATAGACGCGCACCCGCACCTTGCGCCGAAAGCGATGGCCTTCCACTTTGTCCCAATAGGCCTGATAATCGGCCGTATCAAAATAGACGCTGGTAATCAAATACCGCCCGAACCTATCCCCCCGTTCATCCCGGATCATATACCGGGATAGTTCCTCAATCATCGTCTCAGCCTGGGCTTGATTGAGCAAATATTTAAGTTCAAAGCGGTCAGAAAGTCTAATCTTTGGCGGCAGTATCATAGTTCGGTTTCGTCTGTGCCGGGTGTGCCGTGCAGGGTAACGCTGGCCCGCCAATTTTGCGGGTTGTCGGGGTCGCTGTGAGGATCAGCGATCACCAGCGAGTCGCCCCGGCCATCGGGGCTGAGCGGCCAACTGTTCTCGTCGTCATAGCTAAAGGATAAGACCACCTCGCCGGCCCCATCCCGCAGAGTGATTTTTTCGCCCTGGTTGGATAATTTACCCTGGTACACGCCGCCGACCTTCACCCCCGGATACTGCCCGGCAAAGGCAGCCGCGTTGTGGACCAGCACAATCAGCTCGCCGGGAGCGAGGGGGGTCTGGGCCGGCGGAAAGGTGAAGCTGATCCCTTCGTCAAAAGTCAGTCCGGCCAGGCTCAATTCTCCCTCGCCGATATTTTTTAGTTCGATAAACTCGTAATTACTTCCCTCGACCGGGTTATACATAATTTCGGTGATGGCCAGTTTGCTTTTTTGCTCGACCGGCTTGAAAGTGGCTTCGGCGAGAGCGCTCCAGACACCCTTGTCAAATAACCTGGCCTTGACCTGAGTCGTCGTGCTCAGCAGCCGTGGCTCCTGATAAACAACTGCCTGGGGCGCAACGGCTCCAGTCACCGGCTGGCGGGGGTCAGAGCCGTCGGTGGTGTAGTAGATAGTTGGCGGCTGGCCCTCCCCCAACCCCTCCCTAACAGGGAGGGGAGCAGAGAGGACAAGCGCAAACCCTTTTTCAACCTGCCCTCCTGGCTGGTTAAACAGCGGCGGATCGAGATCCGGGTAGTAACCCAACCGGCGCAATTGGGCGATCAGTTTGGCCCCGTTGCCCTCCATCTGGGCCAGCACAGCCGCATTGGCCTTGCGCCAATCCTCCGGTGTAATCGGCTGGTCATAGCGGGCATCGCCCCACCGGGCCGACTCGGCCACAATGGCCGGTTCAACCAACCGGGCCAATGCCTCCCAACGAGCCTGGGCGTTGGCGTCGGTCAGCGCACCGCCGTTAAAAAGGTGCTTGTAAACCCGGTCGGCCAATTCGATTTTGAAATCATTGTTTTGGATCAGGGCTTCAAAGATTGGCTTGATAGTATTGGTCAGCCCCACCGCATTGGTCTGGCCGACATGCACTTTGGCCCCCTCCACCCAAGTCAACTCGCCATCCCAAACCAGGAAACGGACCTGGCCGGTGGGGTTGTGGACCCCGGCGTACCAGTTGTTCTGCGGCCAATCGGTATTGCCGGCGTACCACTCCAAAATCAGGTAGTCGCAAAATTGGGGTATGTCCAGATAAGAGCGAAGCCGGGCATATTTCTCCGGGGCGGCCAGTCCCCCGGCCTTGACCCACTCGAGCATTTCGGTAAAGCGATCGCTGGCCCCGGAAACCGTACCGCTGTGATTGACCACATACCATTCCTCTTTTTCACCGCCATAATAGGCGGCCAGAAAGGACTCATCCGGCCTTTCGATCACATTGTACAGGCCCCAATACAAGCCATTCAAATAGAGATGGACAAACATGCCATGCGAGCCAACGCCGGACATGGCAATTTGCGAGGCTCGCAGCCATTCATCGTGGGTGTAGGTGGTCAACCGCTGGTCGCCGGTATCGGGATGACCGGCAAAGCTGCGATCCGAACCGGCCCGCAGAATCAGGGTATCAAAGGTCTCGATAGGCGAGCCGGCAAACAGGGGATACTCCAACTTGCCGGCGCCATATTTATCTCTAAAAAAAAGCCTAAAGGAATGTTTGGGCATAAATTCCCACCGGCCGGCCCCGCCCTGGATGCGAATACCGGCGTTGATTTGAAAACCCGGCCCGGCCCCGCTGGGGTCAATCAATTCCACCGAAACCGGCTCTTCCCAATTCAAGCCGCGCTCACGCGGGTTGGCGTAAATTTTGAACCCCTTGACGCCCGTGACGATGGATAAGGTGGGAATAGCTTTTAAACCCGCTTTGAGGCTAGGGCCATAGCGGGGATCATTGACGATAGCCGGGTCCATCTCGTAATCGGCCTGGACCAACTCGCCGCTTTTGTAGCCCAGGAAATCAACCGTATGCCGGCCCCAGGTGTCGGGAAAACCGGGCGGTTTGGCCGGCTGGGCCAGCACGTTATCGAGAAAAATATAGCTTTGGGTGTTGACCGGCGCCGGCAAAAATCCCGGCCTCAAGGCGACCGCCCGCACAAAGGTGGTCTGGCTGATCCGCAGCGGCTGCTGATAAAGCTGGCCGTAGCTCTCATTCGGAACGCTGCCATCGGTGGTGTAACGAATTGTCGCTTCGGGGCTGTCGGCGCTCAATTCTAGCGTAAACGGCTGGTCATAAAAGCCGTGGGGCACGTTGAACTGCACCGGCGCAGCCGTACCGGCATAGGCCAGGGTGGGATCATTGGGGCCGCCGGGGGTGGGATGGGCCAGAAAATTAAAGGTTAGCTCGTTGCCCACGCGCCCGTAGGAAACATCGCTCAACTGCTCCGGGTAGCCGGGTGCAACCGAGTCCATCACCTTTTCTTCCAATATATTGTAAAGTCCTAAAAACTCGCCGGCGCGGTTGAGCTTAAAATTGGTATGGAGTTGGCCGCTCTGGCGATCTTTGCCGGAAGCAAAGACTACCAAATACTGCCCGCTGCCCAGGCTCAAATCGGGGAAGGGCCACTTTTCAAGCTGCTGAGAATCGTCAGTTAGCGACCAGCCGGAGAGGTTGACCGGCTGGCTGCCGCGATTGTAAATCTCGATCCAATCGGAAAAATCACCGTCCTCGTCGGTCAGGCCGGCGCCGTTAACCGCCATAAACTCGCTGATGATCAGATCGCTGGCCGCTTCACCCTGGCGTTTAGAAAAAATTTGGTTTGCGCCCAGGAGCAAAACCACCAGGAGCACAAACCAAAAAAATACTTTACGAAATCTATGAGTAGACATAATTGCGAAATTGAATCAACCAGAAATCAAGGGAACTAAGGGAACTGAGGGAACTTATAGAATTTTAGTTCCTTTAGTTCCCTCAGTTCCCTTCTTCATAGGCCGCATTATAGTGGCGAGTCCGCCAGATAGCAAGCCTTCAAGCGTTTGACATGGGGTTAACTCACTGGTAAACTGCTCACCTCAACTTATTTTAACGGTCAAACTCATGCACGAACAAAGAAAATCGGATCACATCCGTATCAATCTGGAAGAAGATGTTAACTTTCGCCAGCTCACCACCGGGTTGGAAAATTATCACTTTTTGCACCAGGCGCTGCCGGAAATTGACCTGGCCCAGATTGATACTTCGGTCTCGTTTCTGGGCAAAACCCTCCAAGCGCCGCTGTTAATTTCTTCGATGACCGGCGGCACCGAGCAGGCCCACCGGATCAACCTCACCCTGGCCGAGGCCGCCGAGAAGTGCGGCATTGCGATGGGCCTGGGGTCACAGCGGGCCGCCCTTGAAAATGGGGACCTGGCCCCCAGCTTTCAAGTCCGTTCTGTTGCGCCAACCGCCATGCTGCTGGCTAATTTGGGCGCGGTGCAGCTCAATTACGGCTACAGCGTAGACCACTGCCGCCGGGCCGTAGAAATGATCGAGGCGGATGCGCTGATTTTGCACTTCAACGCCTTGCAAGAGGCGGTTCAGCCCGAAGGCAATACCAATTTTAGCGGCTTGTTGAGCAAAGTAGAAACAGTTTGCCGGGCGCTGGAAATTCCGGTGATTGCCAAAGAAGTCGGCTGGGGTTTTGCCGAAGATACCGTGCGCCGGCTGGCCCAGGCGGGGGTCGCAGCTATTGACGTGGCCGGTTCCGGCGGCACCAGTTGGACCCAGGTAGAAATGTACCGGGCCAAATCGGAGGTTCGGCGGCGGGTGGCGGCCACCTTTGTGGATTGGGGTATCCCCACCAGTGAGGCCATCCTGGCAGCCAAACGAGCCGGGAACGGCCTGCCGATTATCGCCAGCGGCGGGCTGCGTAACGGGCTGGATATGGCCAAGTGTATCGCTTTGGGGGCCAGCGTGGCCGGCATGGCCGGCCCTTTTCTCAAAGCGGCGGTCAACTCCTTGCAGGCCGTGCTGGACGAAATCGAGATTGCCACTACCGAACTGCGCATCGCCATGTTTGGCATTGGGGTGGATTCGATTGCCGGTTTGCAGGAGACAGAACGGTTGATCAAGCGGGTTGATTGATTACTTCAACCACATCGAGCAGTGTCAAAATCTTCGCAAGAGCGGCGCTGCCAAATTCGTAAATCCTCCGGCAAATCCAAATCCAGACCTACGGTTGGCGAGTGGTACAAGATCGGCTCAACACCGGCGACCCGCGCGGCGTGTTGGTGCTTTTCAAAACTTTCCGGTCCAAAAGCAAATTCAACCAACCCTGGTGGGCGTAACAGCAGGGCGTTGGTGCCATCGAGGCGCTGGCTGGGCGCGATAACCACCGCCGGCGAGCGCTGTCCCAACCTCACCATCTCGGCCAGGTCCGAGGGCTGTAGCAGCGGTAGATCACCCGGCAGCACCAGTACGGCTTCTCCCCCCTGGGCCGCAACCCAATCGGCAGCCTGTCGCAAGGCTTGATTCAAATCGTGACCCGCTTCAACCAGCGCCCAGGCCCCGGCCTCTTTGGCCAGCTTACGCACCCCCGCATCCCGCGAGACCACCACCACCTCACCCACCTGCCGGGCCAGCCCGATGGTTCGCTGCAACAGGCTGCGACTCAAATCAGCACGTTCGGCCGCCGGCAAAACTCCCGCGAGCCGCGTTTTTGCCTCGCCGAACGGTTTGGCCGGAATGATAACAAACATATCGTTATCGTAATTACTCAGCCACGTCATTTCGACCGCAGGGAGAAATCCCCGACACCTTACTTTCATAGGTTGTGCCTTGAAGATTTCTCGACCTTCGGTCTCGAAATGACATAAGCCTGAGCAGTGACTCACTATCTATCATTTTACTGAGGCTCTTGCTCAAAAATCTCCAAAACCGGCTGTCCATCCCAACTCTTGGGGATAGGCAGGCCAAAAGCCGTCAATGCGGTGGCGGCGGTATCGTAAGTGATGATCTCACTTTGCAAAATTTTGCCGGCGGGCACGCCCGGCCCAACCGCCAGCCAGGGAACGGTCATATCGGCGGGGGAGTCGCTGCCGTGTTTGACCCCGCTGCCGCCGTGATCGGCGGTAATAATCAGCAGGGTTTGCTCAAGATAGCCCTCCGTTTCAAGGGCGCTCACTACCTCGCCAATTAAACGATCCGTCAGACTCACCACCAATAACTGCCCCAGCGACATCCAGCCCAATGTATGCCCGGCCGAATCCACATCGGGCAAATGAATAAACAGCAGCGCCGGCATGTCGCTTTGGATCACCGCCACCACTTCGTTGACCACCTGACGATCGGTAAAACCGGCATAAATGTAACTATCCACCGAACCCGGCAAAACCAGGTGCTCCAGTTTGGGTTTGCCCACCACCATGGCCGTGCTCAAACCGGCCTCATGAACTACGCTAAAAAGCGTCGGGCCTTGCACTTTGCCCAATTTCGGGTCGTCAGAGTTCCAGAAAATGCCGTGTTTCTCCGGCGACATCCCACTCACCATCGAGGCATGATTCACCAGGGTGACGCTGGGCAGGACCGTCTGGGCGGCGGGCTGGTACGCGCCCTGGGCGCGCAGCGCGTCGAGTGTGGGAGTATCGGCCTCTTCCAGAGCATCAGGCCGCAAACCATCAATGCTAATGATGACGACATGACTGATGGGGCAGGGACACCCGGTTGTTGCCGGGGTGGGTATGGGGGTCAAGGTGGGCGAAGTGGGAACGGTTGCCGTTAGCGCCGGGGTGGCGGCGGCCAGGGTTGGTGAAGGCTTTGGTTTGGTGAGAGTGGCTGTAGCTGGGGGCAGGTCAGTTATGGCAGCTGTTGATGAGGCTACAGGCCCGGTCGGGGGCAGGGTGGAAGGCAGCGGCGCGCCGGCTGCCCCGCCGGCACAGCCGGTCAACAACAGGATCAAAACCAACAGCGCAATACTGAAAAAAGTCTGACTTTTGCGGTAATTCATAGGGCGTCATTGTAATCTGAAATCGAGGGCAAAACAAAATGAGGAGACTTTCTTATTGGGGAAGTCTCCTCAAAACGTCTTGCGTCTTGCGTGTTCCGTTTATGTTACGTAAGACGCAAGACGGGTCGAATAATTGCTTTCCTGGAACTATTATTTAGAAATATCCGCGTGAAATTCCAACTCGATCTGGCCCACGCGAATCACGTCGCCGTTCTTGATTTTTTTCTTTTGGTGGGGAGCGACTTTAGCGCCGTTGATAAAGGTGCCGTTGGTGCTGCCCAAATCTTCCAACGACCAGTCATCGCCTTGACGCACCAATTTGCTGTGCAGGCGGGAAACACCGGCCTGACTGCCGCCGTACGGCCCCAAATCAATATCAGGTTTAGAATCTTTGTGGGTGCGGCCAATAATCAGTTCGGTGCGGCCGGCGGTTGAAATTTCCTTACCGCTGGCCGGAAGTTTAAGCCGAACCTTGACCTCTTGCAGGCTGTTTATTTCATCAGTATCAATGAGGCTGGTGGTCTCTTCTTTTTTGGGCCGTTGCCGCGAGGGGGGCGGTTGGGTAGAAAAAGAGCCGCTGAGTTCATAGCGCGCTTCGAGTAAAGCCTGAGAAAACTCTTCCATCGTCTGGTAGCGGTCGCCGGGTTCTTGGGCCAAAGCTTTATCGAGGATAGGCACAAACACCGGCGACACTTTGGGATTGGCCTTGAGCAGCGGGATGGGCGGGTCGGTCAGGCGGGCCATTAAGAAATCAAAGGGGGTTTGGCCCTGAAAGGGCAGCTTGCCGGTCAAAAGATGATAGAGCACAATGCCCAGCGAGTAAATATCGGCCCGGCTGTCAATGGCGGTGCTTTCCTGAATTTGCTCCGGGGCGGCGTAGGCCATTGTGCCCAAAACCTGGCCGGGCATGGTCAGGTTGGGTGTGGTTGAGTGCTGCATTTTAGCCAGGCCAAAGTCGGCCAGCAGCGGCACATCCTCGCGCAGCATCAAGATATTGGCCGGTTTGATATCGCGGTGAATAACGCCCTGCTTGTGGGCAAAGGCCAGCGCTTTTGAAACCGGAATAATGATGGTGAGGGCCTCTTCCCAGGAAAATGGCTCGTTGGGCTTCATCATTTTCTCCAGCGAACCTTTGGGGACAAATTCCATGATAATGTAAGCCCACCCGCCATCCCTATCTTCGCCGTAACCGTAAATGGTCAGAATGTTGGGGTGGCGTAGGGCTGCAATGGCCTGCGCTTCCTGTCGAAAGCGGGCCAGCATCTTTTCCTCGTTATCACCGGAGGCCATAATTGGCAAAACTTTGACGGCAACCCAGCGTGACAGCTTCTCATCAAAAGCTTTATAAATACTGGCCATGCCCCCGGCGCCGACCAATTCCTTTAATTCATATCCGCCGAAGGAGCGACCAATCAGGTCTTCCATAACTTTTCCTCTCACAACCTCAGTTGTATTCCACCCTATTATTATAACATAGCTGGAAGCTCAGTTCAAAAGGAAATTTGTACCGGATGGCTTAACGGCCGCGATTGCCGACGGGCCAGGTTTTGAAGAAAAACCATTCGCCAAAGGCCACGTCGGCCCGGCTGGGGGGAACGCCGAGGTTGGTAATATCGGTGCGTGACAGGGCATAGAGACAGCCGCCCGTAGGATCGTCGCGCGCTTTGATCACCCGCCGGGCGATATCCATAAATTCCTTGCTGGGCGACAGATCAGGCCGGTAGCCAAAAAACCCGTGCGAAACCACCGCATACGTGTCGCCATAGCTGGGATGCAGCAGCCGGTTTTTGGCCACCCAACCGACCATATAGGCCGCCTCCTTATCCCCCGGCGACTCGCCCTGCATAATCCGGGCCAGATCGAGCACCGATAAGGTGGGCACTCGGAACGGCAGGGGCAAGCCCGGCAGCGAGGTGGCCCGTGGAGTATAAATACGGGTGGGGGCCTCCCCGTTAAAGGCCAGGGTTGAGGTAGCCGTAGGGATAATTTGACGGGTGGGGCTGGGCGTCCAGGTGGGGGGCAGCACAAAACCGCGCGTAGCCGCCATTTCGACAATGATCGGGGCCAGGACGACGGGCATAGGCCGCTTGGTTAACAGCGGCAAAAAGAGAAAGGCGATGATCCAGATAAAAACAATGAAGCCAAAAAGGCCCAGAAACAGAAATACCCCTTCGGGGGTTAATTTTTTACCTCGCTTCGGAGTGTAACCCATTCAAGCGATCACCCCCAATTTGACCCCATTGAGCCGGCCCGGATCGAACCAGGCCACCGGGCGGCCAAACCAGTCGGCTGGAGAAATCAAGCCAAACGAGAGTTTGGCGGTTTCAAAATCGTTTGTGCCCAATAGATAAGCGCAAGGCGATGGGCCAAAGCGGGCCAGGCGAACCGCCAGCCAGTCATCTTTAACCAGTGAGGCAGCCAGCGTAACCGGCGTTCCGGCAAAATGGGCTAACCTGGCCTGGAAGGCGCTGTCGTCTCGCAGTTGGGGTGCGGACCAACCGTACACCCGGCGGAAAAGATCAATCGAGTCGGCCAGATAGGCCACCCCCAGAATGACCTGGGCTACTCCGCTCAAGCGGCCGGCCACGCTGGCTGAGGGCTGAACTCGCCACTCGCGGGGCGTAATATCTTTGATCATAAACGGCAGCGTCGCGCCGGCCCCTTCGTCGCCCAGAAAAGCCAGGTCCCACTCCACCAGTAGGCCATCGGGCCGGCGGCGGTGCATATACTCCGGCCCTTTCACCGTAACGCCTAAAGCTTCCAACCGGACTGCTTCGGCGGCCACGTCATCGCTTTGAATGGCCCAAGCGCAGGGGCCGCCGTTGCCGGCAATTTGCTCACCCCAAAAGATGGTCTCTTTTAACCCCGGTTCCAGTGAAGAGATCAACTCGATATAGGAGCCATCGGCAAAACCCAACAAGGCCATGTGGGTGACTCCATTGGAATGAGGCCCGCCGTAATCAGTCACCAGCCCCACCCCGGCAAAGGCCTGCTCCAACGGCGCGAGAGCCGGCCCGGCGATGGTGACGTGGTCAATAGTGAGGGTAGTGGGCATGGGTTTATCCAACCTCTAAAATATTAGACATTATATCGATTTAATTGGGGAGCGTTTTTTACCCATCGTGTAGAGCAGGATTTCCAGAATTAAAGGATTTTGATCCTATCATTCAGATAATCCTGCTCTTTCCGGGTGACATAAGTCTAAT
>Ga0209172_10001269_pt1 | contig 55549 bp, 58 predicted proteins | sample LarsenN4metaG_FD_184113 | JGI IMG/M metagenome (GOLD analysis project Ga0209172, IMG submission 184113) | Hot spring sediment bacterial and archeal communities from British Columbia, Canada, to study Microbial Dark Matter (Phase II) - Larsen... ...
CGACCCATGCCGAGCGATCGCTTCCACGATCCTGGCCATCCGAACCTCCGCAAGCAAAACGATTCCTCCGGCCCAAACCGGACAAATCCTCTGCTACGAAACCCGGACATATCCCGTGTCACCAACAGCTGCGGCGGCGGCCCTTTGCGGATCGTTCGCCCTGCCGCTATAGTGTAACATCGGAACAGGGGCCGTTCGGGCAGGATGCGCAGAAGCCATCAACCGACCAGCGCGGGAGCGCGGCGCTTCGCGCCGCGGCTCTGGGCTGCGCGCTGCGCGGCGCTGCTGGCCGTTTTCCTGCAGGTCTTCGTCGTCCAGGCGCACGTCCACGCCCAGCCGCCGATTGCGGCTGCGGGCTACGGGCGCGCCGCCAACGACGCCGTCGCAGTCGCGTCGGAAACGAGCGCACATCACGCGCAGGCCGCCTGCGTCCTCTGCCAAGCGCAAGCCGGCGCGCGGGCGCTGCCGCCGAGTGCGGAAGCGATCGTTCTGGCAGGGGCCGCGCTTGGCGATCGGCTTGCCGTCGAGCTTGGCCGCGTTGCTCTCGAACGCGGCTTCTCCTGGCAAAGCCGCGCGCCGCCGGCCGTTCTCTAAGCACGCAACCCAACCCGGCGCTCGATGCGCCGCAACGCGCTTCGCTGCGCGAACACTCTGCTTAGAGGCAATCAGAACATGAAAATCCGTACTCGCCACAGCGCTCGCGTCTTTTCGCTGACAGCGCCCAATTCCTACGCTCCCCTTGTGCTCGCCGCCTTTGTCGGCGCCGGATGGCCCGCCGGCGCGCTTGCTCAAAACGCGCAGGACGAGGAGGAAGTCATCGTCACGGCGCCGCTGGAAGGCGCGCGCATCGAAAGCCTGCAAGGCGCGACCACGCTCGATCGGCAAGAAGTCATTGCGACGCTGAACGGCGGGCTGGGCAACACGCTCGACGCGCAGCCCGGCATCGCCACCACCTTCTTCGGCGCCGGTGCGAGCCGGCCGATCATTCGCGGGCTTGGCGAAGACCGCGTGCGGGTGCTGCAGAACGGCATCGGGGCTATCGACGTCTCCACCGCCAGCCCGGATCACGCCGTGACGTCCGAGGGCCTTGACGCCGAGCGCATCGAAGTGCTGCGCGGGGCGGCCGCGCTGGCTTATGGCGGCAACGCCGTGGGCGGGGTTGTCAATGTGATCGACCAAAGCATTCCCACGCGGGCGATCGACGGCGTCGCGTTCGAGGGCCTTGCCTCTTATTCGAGTGTGGACGAGGGCCGGCAGGGCGCGGCGAATGTCGGCCTCGGCGCCGGCCCCCTCGCCCTTCGCCTGAGCGCGGCGGCGCGCGAGACGGAAAACTACGACACCCCGATCGGCGAGGCGCTGAACACCTGGACCGAGGTGCTCACCTACGGCGCGGGCGGTTCTGTGGTGGGCGATTGGGGCTTTGTCGGGCTCGCGGTGAAGCGGACCGAGGACGAGTACGGCCTGCTGCCGGAAGACCCCGCCGAACTCGAAGGCCGCATCGAGCTCGAGCAAACGCGAGTTGAGGCGCGCGGCGATTTCCGTATCGATATGGGCCCATTCAGCCGGCTCGATTTTGGCGTGCAGCATTCGGATTATCAGCACACCGAGTTCGAAGGCGACGGCGGGCAAGGCACGCAATTCTTCAGCGAAGGCTGGGAGGCTCGTGTCGAGGCGCATCATCGCGGCGAACGCCTCAGGGGCGCGATCGGTCTCCAGGCGACCGATGTCGATCTCGATGCGGTCGGCGACGAAGCGTTTCTGACGCCGACCAACACGCAGGATCTCGGCGCTTTCGTCATCGAGCGCTGGGATAATGGCGGCTGGGGCCTCGAGGGCGGCGCGCGCTTCGAACGGCGCGAGCACGACAACGCCACATTCGGTTCGCGCGAGTTCGACACAGCCAGCGGCTCTTTCGGCGCGTTCGTGCGGCCCAATGTGAACTGGTTCATCGGCGCGACGCTTGCGCGCACGGAGCGGGCGCCGACGGCGACCGAATTGTTCGCCGACGGCCCGCACCTCGCCACCGGCAATTTCGAGCTGGGCGATCCCGGTCTCGATCCGGAGATCGCGACCTCGTTCGAAATCTCGGCGCGCCGGCAAACCGGCCGGTTCTCGTTCGAAGCAAACTTTTTCGCGATCGATTTCGAGGACTACATCGCGCTGGTCGAGCGTGGGGACGTCTGGTGGCTGGACGAAGACACCGACACCAGCGGCTTCGCGCCGGACGAAGCCAGCGCCCCAGCCGGCGCCGACGAGGTCTTGCCGGTGTTCAATTTCGTGCAGCGGGACGCGAGCTTCATCGGCGGAGAAATCTCGGTGCGTGCGCGCCTATTCGAGGCGGGCGGCTTCACCGTGAGCGGGGATGCGGCGCTCGATCTGGTCAACGCCAGCTTCTCGGGCGGGGGCCATCCGCCGCGGATTCCGCCGCGGTCGCTGACGCTCGGGCTGGAAGCGGAGAACGCCGCCTGGACCGGGCGGCTCGAAACCGTGAGCGTCGACGAGCAGGATCGGCTGGCGCCGTTCGAGACAGCGACCGACGGATATACATTCCTCAACGCCTCCCTCGCCTTCCGCCCCGGCGGCGAGGACAGCGCGTGGAGCATCCGTCTCGACGGCCGCAACCTCACGGACGAGCTCGGGCGCGTGCACAGCTCGTTCCTGAAGGACGAACTGCCGCTGCCTGGCCGCAACGTGCGGCTGACGGTGCTGACGGAGTTTTGATTAGCGGCAGTCGGCAGTCGGCAATCGGCAGTCGTGTGCCTCCCTCCCCTTGCGTGCGGGGAGGATCAGGCACACGTGCGCGCGCCGGAAGCGCAGGCATTCCGACTGCCGACTGCCGACTGCCGACTGGCGCGAGCATCAGCTGCTGTCGGGAGGGGCGCAGGCGCGCTGAAACTGGCGTTGGCGCCGTGCGACGATGGCGTCGCAGCGCGCGAAGGTTTGCGCGCCGACGAGATTGGCGATGGTCTGCGGCTGCGGCGTGATGAGGCGCGCCGTGCCGCCGGCGCGGCGACGCAGCGCGACGGCGAGCCGGCGCGCCGAAGCGTGCGGATCGTTGTAGACGCGCAGCATCGCCTCCAAGCGTTCGGCGGCCGGCCAGGCGTTCCGGAAGCGCGCGCGCATGGTCGGGTGACACACACTCATCCCGGAACGCTCGGACAATTTCGTGAGCAAGGAGAATGAGTGTGTGTCACCCGACTTACCCGACTGGCCCGGCCTGGGCCGCTGCGGGCGAAACGCCGCCGGAATCCAGATCGGCGGCTGACGCGCGCCGCGCCTGCGGGCGCCGCGGCGGGCGCTGCGCTTGGCCTCGAACATGCGGAAATGGACGGGCCAGCCTTCGGGTTTGTCGGGATAGACCTCGATCCATCTGCGCCGACGCGGTCTGGCTGCGCGCAACGGCGCAAGTGGCGGCGCATCCGCCAGCAGCGCCAGCGCTTCGATGTACACAAGCCGGCGCAGGAACGCTTCGCCCGCGCGCAGCCAGGGCAGCATCAGCATGTGCCGCTTGCGCTCGATCAGGCGCCGTTCGGCGATGTCGGCGGGTCCGCCGAACAGATTGTGCAGCAGACACAGAAAGTCGCGCATCGCGCGCCACAACGAGAGCGGCGCGGCGCGTTTCGCGGTTTCGGGCTGGAAGGCTGTTTGGTCGATGCTCATGCGCGCATTCTACGGCGGTTTTCTATCCGTCGGATTCGAACCCGCGCAGACCGTTTGTTTTCAAAGGCTTAGCGCGACTTATCCGCCGGATAGCGGCAGGCCCTGTCGTTGCTTTCTCGCGTCATGGTGGCCGGCGGTCCCTCAGCAACCTTTTCAGCATGCTCACTGAGGAGCGGCGGCTGGAAGCCGGCGCGAACGGCAGCGCGGCGAGCGCTGGGCGGCAGGGTTGACGCGCTTCGCAGGCGCACGGCAGGCTCGCATCATGGGGGCGATGACACCGCTGCAGTTCGTGGAGATGTGGCGCGATTCCGAGCTGCGCGAGCGGCAGGGATCGCAAATGCACTTCCTCATGCTTTGCGATCTGTTGGGCGAGCCAAAGCCGACTGACCCGGAAAGCTACTGCTTCGAGCGCGGCGCCGAAAAGGTCGGCGGCGGCGACGGCTGGGCCGATGTCTGGCGCAAGGGCTGCTTTGCCTGGGAGTACAAGGGCAGGCACGCCAACCTCGCGGCGGCGCTCAGGCAATTGCAGACCTACACGCTCGATCTACAGATGCCGCCCTATCTCGTCGTCTCCGACATGGAGCGGATCGTCGTCCACACCAACTGGAACAACACCGTCTCGGCGGTGCACGAATGGTCGCTGGACGATCTGCTGGATGCGGGCAAGCGAGACTTGCTCAAGCAGGTGTTCAACGGCTCGGAGAAGCTGAAGCCGAAGATCAGCCCGCAGGAGCTGACGGCGAAAGCGGCGGCGCGCTTCGGCGACATCGGCCGGCGCTTGCAGGAGCGCAAGCACGATCCGCGCACGGTGGCGCATTTCTTGAACCGGCTCATCTTCTGCATGTTCGCGGAGGATGCGGGGCTGCTGCCGAACAAGCTGTTCACGCAGATGATGCAGGCGGTCGAGACCCAGCCGGCGGCAGCCGCGGCGCAGATGGGCGACCTGTTCGGCAAGATGCACAAGGGCGGCTTCTTCGGCGTGCACAAGATCGAGTGGTTCAATGGCGGCCTGTTCGACAGCGAGGACGTGCTGCCGCTCGAAACGCTGGACTTGAAGGAAATCACCAAGCTAGCCGGCGAGCACGACTGGTCCGAGATCGATCCGGCCATCTTCGGCACGCTGTTCGAGCAGGCGCTGAAGGCGACGCGCGAGCGGCCTGCGCTCGGCGCGCACTACACCGACCGCGAGAAGATCCTGAAAATCGTCGAGCCGGTGATCACGCGCCCGCTGATGGCGGAATGGGAGCAGGCGCACGCGGAGATCGCGGCGATCATGGCTGAGCACCGCGCTGCGAAAGCGGCGGAGAAGGCCGTATTCGACGAAGCGGCCGAAGAGATGAAGCGCGATCCGGCCAAGGCCAAGGCCGGCGAAGCGGCGCGGCGCAAAAAGCGCGCCGATCTGATGAAAGCGCAGACGCAAACGAAGCGGCGCGCGAGCGAGCGGCTGGACAAGTTTCTCGACCGGCTGGCGAACTTCCGCGTGCTCGATCCGGCGTGCGGTTCGGGCAATTTCCTCTATGTGGCGCTGCACGCGCTGCACGATATCGAGCGGCGCGCGCATGGCGACGTGCTGCGGCTGGGGCTGGAGCCGCCGGCGCTGCGCGTAAGCGTGCGCCAGCTGCGCGGCATCGAGATCGAGCGCTATGCGGCGGAATTGGCGCGGGTGACGCTGTGGATCGGCGATCTGCAATGGCGCATCAAGAACGGCTACACGGGGCTCGAAAAGCCCGTCCTGGCGACACTCGAACAAATCGAAGAGCGCGATGCGCTGCTGGACCGGAGCAAAGGTAGCGAGCCAAAGGATTGGCCGGAAGCCGAATGGCCCGAGACCCATGTGATCATCGGCAATCCGCCGTTTTTGGGCGATCGTCGAATGAAGCCCGAGCTTGGCGAGGCGTATGTTGACCGAGTGCGCTCGGTCTATTCTGATAGGGTGCCTGGCGGAGCCGATCTTGTTTGTTACTGGGTTGCCAAGGCGTGGGATGCTGTCACCGATCAAGAAGTCGGCCGCGTCGGTCTCGTGACGACGAACTCCATTCGCCATGGAGCGAATAGGGCAGTTCTAGTCCCCATTTCCGCCGCTGACTCCATATTTGATGCTTGGTCCGACGAGGAATGGTTTTTGAAGAGCGCGGCCGTGAGAGTGTCGCTGGTTTGCTTCGGGGAAGGGTTCGTTGAGCGTCAGTTGGACGGAGTGACTGTAGCGCAGATCAATCCTGATTTGAGTTCGGGCCAAGCAAACGTTGTTTCGGCAGTTCGTTTGAAAGAGAACAAAGCTACCGCGTTTCAAGGAACGATCAGTTACGGGCCTTTCGAGATTTCAGGCTCGGAAGCGCGGTCCCTCCTGTTGGAGCCGGCCAATCCTCACGGCGCCGCCAACACCGACGTTGTACACCCTTGGACGAATGGCGAGGATATAACAGAGAGGCCGAGCGACCACTGGATCATCTTCTTTGATGGAAAATCGTCGCTCGAACAGGCGGCGCAGTACGCGGCACCATTCCGGATTGTCGACGAGCGAGTTCGTCCGTACCGGTTTTCGAAAGGCAATCCCGATCTCGAAAAGCACTGGTGGCGGCTATGGCGTCACCGACCGGACCTGTTCAAAGCTGCCAGGGCCCTTGACCGCATGATCGTCACGCCGAGAGTCGCGGTACATCGGCTCTTCGTTTGGCGAAGCACATCCGTCGTTCCAGACAGCGCCACGGTCGCCATTGCGCGCGATGATGACACTGCCTTTGGCATCTTGCACTCTCGCTTTCACGAGTTGTGGGCACTGAAGCTGGGCTCATTTCTTGGCGTCGGAAATGATCCTCGCTACACGCCGACGACGACCTTTCAGACCTTCCCCTTCCCCGAAGGGCTGACGCCGAACATCCCGGCGGCGCAGTACGCGAACGATCCGCGGGCGATCGCCATTGCGGAGGCGGCGCGCGAGTTGAACGAGAAGCGGGAGGTGTGGCTCAATCCGCCGGAATGGGTGGATCGCGTGCCGGAGGTCGTACCAGGCTATCCGGATCGCATCGTGCCGAAGAACGATGAGGCTGCGAAGCAGCTGAAGGAGCGCACGCTGACCAAGCTCTACAACGAGCGGCCGGCGTGGCTGGAGCATCTGCACAAGCGCTTGGATGAAGCGGTGGCGGCGGCGTACGGCTGGCCGGCGGATTTGTCGGACGAGGAGATTCTAGAACGGCTGTTTGCGCTGAACCAGGAGCGCGCCGCGTCGGGGCGGTGAATCTTGGACCGCCGGCGTCTCGCCGGCTTCCACGCTGCCGCACGCACAGGTCGCCCGCGTTGCTCGCTCGAACCGTCTGCCGGCGGGGCCCCGGCGCTCCATAATGCGCCGCGCCGGCGTAGCGCGTGCGGGCCTGAAGGCCGCGGTCCTTTTTTTGCGCGGCGCCGCCGCGCGCAACTTTCTGACTGTGGCGCAGGCCGGCGACAGCGCCGTTCCGGATCGCCGCTTCGCGGCGTCCGGAATGACGTGGTCCATGGGGCGCGCTTTCGGCGCGGGCGGGCCGGAGGCCCGCGGTCCCAGGGGCGGCGGCGGGCCAACGAACTGCATTCCCCCGCCGCGCGCCCGACAGCAAACGGGCCCGGCGTGAGCCGGGCCCGTGGAGTTCAGGGTTAATGGGCGATCAGCGGAAGCGGATCGTCACCGCCGTGCGCCGGTTGAGCGGCTCGCGCACGCCGTCGCGGGTCGGACGGGCCAAGTCCGTCTCGCCGCGCGCTTCGGTGCGGATCGAGCCCGCATTGACGCCGCGTGCGACCAGCGCGTCGCGCACGACCGAGGCGCGCCGTTCCGACAGACCGATGTTGTACTGCGCCGCCCCGGATGTGTCGGTGTGGCCGATCACCAGCACGTCGCTCACGTTGCATTCGCGCGCGCGCGCGACGGCCGCGTCGATGGTCTCGAGCGCCGCCTGGTTGAGGTTGGAGCGATCCCACTCGAAATACACCACGAAGTCCGACGTCGGGCACGCAACCGCAGGCGGGGGCGGAGGCGGCGGCGGCGGAGGAGGCGGGAGCGGCGGAGGCGGAGGCGGCGCGGCCGCGCCGAACTCGAAGCGCAAGCCGACCGTCACAGCTTGATGTTCGTACTCGACGTCCGTGCCGGCGAAATCGAGATCGTCCATCCGGAAGTAGCGATAGCCCACGTCGAGGGCGAGCCGCTCCGTGAGCGGGATGGCGACGCCGGCCATGGCTTGCCACGCCCAGCTGTCTTCTTCGTCGGGAGCGCCGCTGATATCGAGCTGCCCCCAGCCGACGCCGAGGCCAACATAGGGCTCCCAGCCGCCGCCGCGGTTGAAATCGTAATAGCCGTTGAGCATGGCGGCCCAGGCGGTCGCGTCCGGCGCCGTGATGACTTCAATCTCGTTGGTGCGATATGAGATTTCGCCTTCGAAGCGAAAACCATTGGCCATCGCATAGCCGACGCCGAGGCCGGCCATCCAGTCGTCGTCGAGACCGGCGGACATTATCACCTTGACATAACAAGCCCCAATCCCTAGATTGGAGGCATGGCGAAACGTTCAGCGCTCTCCGATCCGATCTTCAATGACGAGCACAAGGCCCGCGAGTGGCTGGAAGCGCGGCTGTGGCCCGATGGCCCGATCTGCCCGCGTTGCGGCGTGATCGATCAGGCGACGCTGTTGAAGGGCGAGTCCACGCGCCCCGGCCTTTACCAGTGCAACGCCTGCCGCAAGCCGTTCACGGTCACGGTCGGCACGCTCTATGAGCGCTCGAAAATCCCGCTCAATAAGTGGTTGGCGGCCACCTACCTGCTGCAATCCTCTAAGAAGGGGATCAGCGCGCTTCAGATCCATCGCACGCTCGGCGTCTCGAAAAAGACGGCGTGGTTTTTGATGCACCGCATCCGCGAGAGCCTGCGCGAGCTTCCCGGCGCGCCGCCCATGGGCTCAGGCGGCGGCGCCGTCGAAACCGACGAAACGTTCTTCTGCCAGAACCCGGATGCGCCGCCGAACCGCCGCCCCACCGCGACCATGAACGCGATCATGACGCTGGTGGACCGCCAGAGCGGTCGCGCGCGCTCCGTGATCGTGGACGATCTGACCGCCGAAACCACATGGAAGGTGCTGCGCGAAAACCTCGCGGCGGAAGCGCGCCTCATGACCGACGAAGGCAACCACTACAAGCGCCCCGGCATGGCCTACGCCGCGCATGGCCGCGTCAACCACTCAAAAGACGAGTACGTTTCTCGCGAGAACCCGGAGATTCACACGAACACTGTCGAGAACTACTACAGCGTGTTCAAGCGCGGCATGAAGGGCACGTATCAGCACTGCGCGCGCCACCATCTGCACCGCTACTGCGCTGAGTTCGACTACCGCTACTCAAACCGCTCTGCGCTCGGAATTGAGGATCAAGAGCGCTTCGAACGCTCCATTCCCGGCATCGTCGGCAAGCGCCTGACTTATCGGCGGACTCATCGCGCCGAAGAACAAGCCGAAATCCCGTTCTAAGGAGAAGCGCAAGCGCCGCTCGCGCTGGCGCACGAAAGGCCAGACCATGAGCACCGTTGAGCCCGGCAAATGGTACGTGACGTTTATTTGCGCGGCGTGTGATCGCCCAATCGCGTATCGAGAATCACAGGGGCCAGACCATCCGGTGGCGCTTCCCAACCCAGTAGAACTTGATTGTCCTCACTGCGGAGCACACGGGGCTTATGACCCCAGCACACAAGCTCGACATGTTCAGGGACGGTATAAACAGTAGGCGTATCGGTCATGCGCCAATGATCGCATGGCCCCATTGCGTGCGGGATTAGCCCTGCTTCTTCGCCTTTTTGGCTTTTGGCTTTGCCTTGGCCGGTTTCTTGGGCGCGCGGTGCATGGGCGGCGTATGAAGCGCCGCGTCCACTGCGCTCTCGAAGCGTCGCCGCGCTTCATCGGCGCTGTAATCGTCGTTCGGGGGCTTTGCCATGAACACTCCGCCTAAGAAGAGGCGCTATGAACAGCCGCAAATCAGCAACGTGATGGGCGGCGTTCTGCTTCTCGCGCAGAAGACCGGCCAAATCAATTCGGGGCTGTCCAACCCTAAGCACGCCGTCCTGCTCGCAAAGATAGTAACAGAGTTCGAGCACTTGGAAGACCACATGGCGCGGTTCATGGCGGAACTATCCGGCGCTGATCACCGCGTTTGCAGCTACATTCTGAGGGCAATCAAATCCCCGCGCGCACGAACCGAGGTCATGGAATCGCTGTTGCAACAAGCGCCGCGCAACATGGCCCTTGGCGAGGCGTACGATCAGGTGATCGCGGAGTTTTGGGGAACGAACAAGCTCCGCAACAAGTACGTGCATGGGCGCTGGTGGACCAGCGCGAAAGGCAACCTCGTGCTGTTTGCGGAAACGGACCCACACAGCTTTGAGTTCGCGAAAGCTGCGCCCATCAAATTGGAGGAATTGAACTACGTCATTTATCGGATTCAGCGTACCGCTGTTCTCGTCACTCACCTGACGCTCGTTCCTGATGGTGAGCGCGCACAACTCCCACCAGTTCCTCCGCTAGCGCCTCCGCCTTCCACAAAGGCAGCACGTCCCAAAGGTCGCGCAAAAGCACGTCCCTCACGGCCTCAACCGCCGCGGAAGAAGATGAAGAAGAAGGCGAAGAAGTAGCGCCGGCCTGTCGGGGTGTTTCACTAGCCATGGGGTCCTGTTATGTCAAGGTGATAATGTCCAGCGCGCTTGCGAATTATGGGGCCGACGAGAACACCAGTGCGAACTCGGCCACACGCGGCGCGGAATCGCGCATCGCGGGGCGGTCCGAGCGGAACTCTGCGTCGCCTATGGCGTTGATGTTCTTCGCCGTGGCCCCGAGCCCCACCCGTCTCCTTGCGGGAGGCAGGTCTTACAGCATCGCCGGAATGACGCGGTCGGGCGGCTTGTGGCCGTCGGCGAAGGTTTTGATGTTGATGATGACCTTCTCGCCCATGTCGATGCGGCCTTCGAGCGTCGCCGAGCCCATGTGCGGCAGCAGCACCACGTTGGGCAGCTTCTTCAGCTTCGGATTGATCGCCGGCTCGTGCTCGAACACGTCGAGCCCGGCGCCGGCCAAATCTTTCTTTTCCAGCATGCGCGCAAGCGCCGCTTCGTCGATCACTTCGCCGCGCGAGGTGTTGACGATGTAGGCGTGGGGCTTCAGCAGCGCGAGGCGGCGCGCCGAGAGCAAGTGATAAGTGGCCGGCGTGTGCGGGCAGTTCACGGAGACGATGTCCATGCGCGCCAGCATCTGATCGAGACTTTCCCAGTAGGTGGCCTCGAGTTCGTTTTCGACGTGCGGGGCGACGCGGCGGCGGTTGTGATAGTGGATTTGCAGGCCGAACGCGCGCGCGCGGCGCGCCACGGCCTGGCCGATGCGGCCCATGCCGATGATGCCGAGCCGCTTGCCCCAGATGCGCCGGCCCAGCATCCAGGTCGGCGACCAGCCGACGAAATCGTCGTTCTCGACCACCTTGACGCCTTCGACGATGCGGCGCGGCACGGCGAGGATCAGCGCCATGGTCATGTCGGCGGTATCTTCGGTGAGGACGCCCGGCGTGTTGGTGACGGTGATGCCGCGCTGCACGGCGGTGGCGACGTCGATATTGTCGACGCCGGCGCCGAATTGCGCGATGAGCCTGAGCTGCTCGCCTGCGCGCGACAACACGCGCGAATCCACGCGATCGGTGACCGTCGGCACCAGCACGTCGGCGCGCGCGACGGCGGCCGCCAAGTCTTCGGCGCTGAACGGCGCGTCGGTTTCGTTGAGCTCGGCGTCGAACAGTTCGCGCAGACGCGTTTCCACCGGATCGGGCAGACGACGGGTGACGACGACTTTGAGCTTCCTGGGCGCCATTCAGCTTCCATAAACCACGCGGGCGGCGCCTCCAAGGCAAGCGTTAAACCGCCCTTCACGGGAACGTCGCATCTTGCCTTCCCTTCCGTCCGGCGCGTTCGGGCGGAGAACGAGGTTGGGTGATGCGTCGTGGGATGTCCGCCGCGGTGTTCGCGGCCTGCCTTTCATTGTTCTTGACAGCGGCGTCCGCCGACACGCCGACGCTCGGGCCGGATTCCAACCTGCCGGTGCCGCGTTTCGTCAGCCTCACAGTGGAGGGCGCCAACGGCCGGCGCGGCCCGGGGCTCGATCATCGCATCGAGTGGGTCTACCAGCGCGAGGGATTGCCAATGCGCGTCACGGCCGAGAGCGGCCCGTGGCGCCGCGTGGTCGATCCTGACGGCGCCGAAGTGTGGATGCATGCCCAGAACCTCGGCGCGCGGCGCACGGCGTACGTGACGGCGTCCACGCCATTGCGGCGCCAGGCCCGCGAGGGCGCACAGGTCGTGGCGCACCTGGGACCGGGCGTCATTGGCGCGCTGACGGGATGCGATGGCGACTGGCGGCGCGTTGCCGTCGCGGGGCGCGTGGGCTGGGTGGACGCGCGCGCGCTCTGGGGCGCGGAGTGTGACGGGCTCTGACGGCCAAGTTCTTGTTTTTCGTGGGTTAGAGCCGCCCTGCGCGGCCGCTTCGGCTTGCCCGTTCCGAGCCCGTTCTATAAGGCGTGGCCATCCCCAGCTTCGAGGCAAGAGCGCGCATGGCCGAACGTCCGCCGTCCCTGTCCTATGAGGACCTGATCGCCTCGGGCGAAGGACGCATGTTCGGGCCGGGCAACGCGCAGCTGCCGCTGCCGCCGATGCTGATGTTCGACCGCATCACGTCGATCACCATCGATGGCGGATCGCACGGCAAAGGCCACGTGCTGGCCGAATACGACATCACGCCGGACCGCTGGTTCTTCGATTGCCATTTCCGCGGCGATCCGGTGATGCCGGGCTGCCTGGGACTCGATGCGATGTGGCAGCTTGTCGGCTTCTTCATGTGCTGGGCGGGCTCGCCGGGCCGCGGTCGCGCGCTGGGAGTCGGCGCCGTCGAGTTCCGCGGGCAGATTACGCCGCAGACGAAGCTGGTCAGCTATGAGATCGACATGAAGCGCGTGATCCAGCGCAAGCTGCACATGGGCGTGGGCGACGGCGTCGTGAAGGCCGACGGCGTGCCTATCTATAGCGCCAAGGACTTGAAGGTCGGCCTGTTCAGCGCCGAGCAGCTCGAGACGCAACTGAAATAGCGAGGAACGCCATGCGCCGCGTCGTGGTCACCGGAATGGGCATCGTCTCGTCGATCGGCAAGAACGTGCCGGAAGTGCTGGAGAGCTTGCGCGAAACGAGGAGCGGCATCCGCGCCGCGCCTGAATACGCCGAAAAAGGCATGCGCTGCCAGGTGCACGGCGAACCGCAAGTGCGGCCCGAGGACGTGGTCGACAAGCGCGTGATGCGCTTCATGGGAGAAGGCTCGGGCTGGAACTACATCGCGATGCAGGAAGCGATCGACGACAGCGGGCTGACGAAGGACGACATCTCGCATCCGCGCACGGGCATCATCATGGGCTCGGGCGGGCCTTCCGCGGCGGCGATCGTGGCGGCCGCCGACACGGCGCGCGAGAAAGGCGCCAAGCGCGTGGGTCCGTTCGCTGTGCCGAAGGCGATGAGCTCGACGGCGAGCGCGACGCTGGCGACGCCGTTCGAAATCAAGGGCGTGAACTACTCGATCAGCTCGGCGTGCGCGACCAGCGCGCACTGCATCGGCGACGCCTACGAGCACATAGCAACGGGCAAGCAGGATGTCATGTTCGCCGGCGGCTCGGAAGAGCTGGACTGGACTCTTTCGGTGCTGTTCGACGCGATGGGCGCGATGAGCACGAAATACAACGACACGCCCGAGCGCGCTTCGCGCGCCTACGACAAGCATCGCGACGGCTTCGTGATCGCCGGCGGCGCCGGCGTGCTGGTGCTCGAGGAATATCAGCGCGCCAAGAGGCGCGGCGCGAAGATTTACGGCGAAGTCGCCGGCTACGGGGCCAACAGCGACGGCTACGACATGGTTGCGCCCTCGGGCGAAGGCGCGGCGCGTTGCATGAAGATGGCCATGAAGTACCTGGATCGGCCGGTCGACTACCTGAACACGCACGGCACATCGACGCCGGTGGGCGATTCCAAGGAGATGGAGGCGGTGCGCGCGGTGTTCGGTTCGAAGCCGCCGCTGATTTCCAGCACCAAGTCCCTCACTGGCCATTCGCTCGGCGCTGCCGGGGTACAGGAAGCGATCTATTCGCTGCTGATGCTGAACCACAGCTTCGCGTGTGAGAGCGCCAACATCGAAGAACTCGATCCCGAGTTCGAAGACTTGCCGATTCTGCGCAAGCGCAAAGACCGCGAGCTCAATTGCGTGCTCTCCAACTCGTTCGGCTTCGGCGGCACCAACGCGACGCTGGCGTTCGTGAAGGTGGCGGCGTGAAACAGTCGAGCGCCGGTTCTTGCGAACCGGCGCTCTTTTAGCGAGTCCCGGTGAGACGAGGGGTTAGTTCGTCGCGGTCTCGCTTGGCTCGTACGGCGTTTCGCCTACCGCCTCACGCGTGCTGTCTGCGCCGTCCTGCAGCGCCGTATCGGCTGCGCCGACAGCTTGGTCGGTCTGCTCTTCGAGCTGCGCCGTCATCTGGTCGGCTTCGACGCCGGCCTGCTGGAATGAGCCTTGGCTATACGCGAAGGCGATGATCCCAACCGCGATCAACAGCACCCCGAACAACAGGCCCCAGCCGAAACCGCCGCCGCGGCGGCGGCGCGGCTCGGCCGGCTCGGTGACGCGCTCTCGGTAGCCGACGACGCGTCCTTCCGCATCCCGCTCGACTTCGGTTTCGCGAATTTCCGGCATGAAAAGCTCCTCTGCGTGCGCCTTGTCTGCCTCGGGGAAAAACGCCGGCTGTTCCGGCGCGGTTCCGCTTGACCGTGGAACTCGCCTCCGCTTGAAGCGCCACAACGACATAACGGAGTGCGCGAGATGGCCGATGAATGGGTGTTCCCGAAGGGCGAACTGATGCGCGGGCGCCGCGGGCTCGTGATGGGCGTCGCGAACGACAAATCGATTGCGTGGGGCATCGCTTCTCAGCTCGCGGCGCAAGGCGCGGAACTCGCCTTCACCTATCAGGGCGAGGCGCTGGAGAAGCGCGTGCGGCCGCTGGTGGAGTCGATCGGCGCGAAAATCATGCTCGAATGCGACGTCACCAACGATGCGCAGCTCGACGCTGCGTTCGATCGGCTGGCGAAGGATTGGGGCGGGATAGATTTCCTGGTCCACTCCATCGCCTTCTCCGACAAGAACGAACTGCGCGGCTCGTTCGTCGAGAACACCACGCGGGAAAACTTCCTGCGCACGATGGACGTCTCGGCGTTTTCCTTCGTGGCGGCGGGCAAGCGCGCGGCGAAACTGATGAAGCCGGGCGGCGCGATGGTGACGCTCACCTATCTCGGCGCCGAACGCGTGCTGCCGAGCTACAACGTGATGGGTGTGGCGAAGGCGACGCTGGAAGCTTCGATGCGCTACATGGCGCGCGATCTGGGTCCTTCCGGCATTCGCGTGAACGCGATTTCGGCCGGGCCGATGCGCACGCTCGCGATCGCCGGCATCCAGGGCGGGCGCGGGCTCATCCAGACGGGGCGCGAATGGTCGCTGATGAAGGAAGACACCAGCATGGAGGGCATCGCCGGTTGCGCGCTGTGGCTGCTCTCGGATCTGGGGCGCTCGACGACGGGCGAAGTCGTGCACGTGGACGCGGGCTTCCATATTGTGGGCGTGCCGGAGACGGTCGGGGAAGCATGACGGCGCTGCCGCCGGAATCGAAAGCAGCACGGAACGAGCGGCGGAAGGCCGCCGCTAACACGTTGATTGCACTGTCGGTCGCGGCAGTGGTTGGCTCTATATTGCAGCCCGCAATCGGCGGGCAGGCTGATCCCGTAGCTATTCTGTTGGGAGCCGCTATATTCATAACATTTCAGGGTGGCGCTCACGCCATCTTGCGCGGCTTGGAAGATTGACCATGGACCCCACGATTCAGGCGCTGCTTGTTCTCGCCGGAGCCGGCGGATTACTCATTCTCGGCGCGCTGATCGCGAAGAGGATCGGGTTCTAGTTTCTCGATTACCTCGGCGCGTCGGCCGCGAGTTGCGCCTCGCGCAGGATATCGGCGGCCTTTTTCGCATCGTGCTCCGTCACCATGAGCCGCCAGCCGGAGGCCATGAAGGATGGGTCGAACTCGGCCATCAGGACGTTGAAGTCGGGCATGAAAACTTCCACGCCTTCCGAGCGCAGCAGCGATTGCGCGATCAGCGCTTCGGGGCGGGAAGCGAAACGGGCGATGACGATGAGATCGGCCATGGGGCGAGGTTAGAAGAGGGCGTTGGTCGCGTCACCGGCCAACGTCATTCCGGACGCGCTTGCGTCGCAGGCGCGCGAAGCGCGATCGGAGTTCAGGCGAACGTGCTGTTTGGCGGTCCTGGATTCCGGGTTCGCCGCTCCGCGGCGCCCCGGAATGACGAGTGTTGACGTCGCCGCGTGGCGGGGTGGCCGTCGTGCGCTCGATCTCGCGCTGGCGGCTACTTGTTGTGCCGCGGCAGGCGGCGCGGATCGCCGCCGCCGCCCAGGGTGGCGTCGTTCTCGACGTCGCCTTCGAACGTGTTGGCGGCGTCGTCGAGTTCTTCTTCCAGAAAATCCGGATCCGCGCCGGCCATCGTCGTTCCCTTGGACGCGCCGATGCCGGGATTGCGCTTGAGATCGTCTTCGCCGCCGCCTTGGCGCTTGGCGTCCGTTTCGATCTGCTCGGTAAGATTGTAGGGCGTCGGCTTCTTCGTCTTTTTCAGTGCGTCGAGCTCCCGCTCGTACCGTTCCTGCCTAGCCATCTTCGCCTCCTTTAGGGAGTCGAACCCACCCTGCATGCGCGCTGTTCCAAGGGGCGCTGCATGCGCAAGCAAGCCGAATGCGCACCGAACCTGGAACTATCAGACGCTATGCCAAACGTAGCGCCGCAGGGGGATGGCCCAGACCCAAAACCAGCCGAGCAGCAGCGTCGCGAGCAGATGCGGCACAATGATATGGTGCTTTGAAAGACGCTCGCCTTCGAACAGGGGCTTGGCGCGGGCTTCCGTCAAAACGGCAATGGCCGACGGGAAGTCGTCGTCGCAGACGATGATCCTGAAGCCGTCGTACGTGATCTCGTGAAACGGACTGATGTTGATCATCTCCGCAGTCCCATGGGGCGCCAGTAAACAAGAAAACCCGCTTCTTGCGAAGCGGGCTTCTCGTTTCGGTTGGAGCTGTCGCTATTCTCCGCCGGCGGATTCCTTGCGCTCGCGGCGTTCGCCGCGGTCGCGGTCGCGTCCGCCGCCGTGACGGCGCGGGCCGCGATCGCCGCGATCGTGGCGCGGGCCGCGGTCTTCGGCTTCCTCGCCCATTTGCGCGGAGAGGTCCTCGCCGGTGGCCTGGTCGACCACCTTCATGGAGAGGCGCACCTTGCCGCGATCGTCGAAGCCCAAGAGCTTCACCTTCACGACATCGCCTTCCTTGACGACGTCGCCCGGCTTTTCCACGCGCTCGCGCGCGAGCTGGGAGACGTGCACGAGGCCGTCCTTGGCGCCGAAGAAGTTCACGAAGGCGCCGAACTCCATCACCTTCACGACCTTGCCTTCGTAGATCTGGCCGACTTCGGGCTCGCTGGTCAGCGACTTGATCCACTTGATCGCCGCTTCGATCGACGCCGCATCCGGCGATGCGACCTTCACCGTGCCGTCGTCCTCGACATTGATCTTCGCGCCCGTCTTCTCGACGATTTCGCGGATCACTTTGCCGCCGGTGCCGATCACGTCGCGGATCTTGTCGACCGGGATGGTGATCTGGACGATGCGTGGCGCGTTGGCGCCGACTTCCGCGCGCGGCGCGTCGAGCGCCTTCTTCATCTCGCCGAGTATGTGCATGCGGCCGTGATACGCCCGTTCGAGCGCCACGCGCATGATCTCCTCGGTGATGCCGGCGACCTTGATGTCCATCTGCAGCGAGGTGATGCCCTTCTCGGTGCCGGCGACCTTGAAGTCCATGTCGCCGAGATGATCCTCGTCGCCGAGAATGTCGGTGAGCACCTCGTAGCCGTAGTCTTCGAGAATGAGGCCCATGGCGACGCCGGCGACCGGCGCAGAGATCGGCACGCCGGCGTCCATCAGCGCCAGCGATGAGCCGCAGACCGTGGCCATCGAGGACGAGCCGTTGGACTCGGTGATCTCGGAGACGAGGCGCACTGTGTAGGGGAATTGCTCGGCCGTCGGCAGCACCGCCTTCATGGCGCGCCAGGCGAGCTTGCCATGGCCGATCTCGCGCCGGCCCGCCCCGCCCATGCGGCCGGTTTCGCCGACGCTGTAGGGGGGGAAGTTGTAGTGCAGCATGAAGCGCTCTTTGAACGTGCCGCCAAGCGCATCGACGTATTGCTCGTCTTCGGCGGTGCCGAGCGTGGCGACGACGACGGCTTGCGTTTCGCCGCGCGTGAACAGCGCGCTGCCGTGCGTGCGCGGCAGGAAACCGACCATGCACTCGATCGGCCGCACCTTGTCGACCGGCCGGCCGTCAATGCGCGCCTTTTCCTTCACGATGCGCGCGCGGACGATGTCGCTTTCCACGTGCTTGAAGGCTTCCTTGAAGACGTGCGCCTCCACACCGTCGGGATTGAGGTCGCTCCTGCAGAGCTTCTCTTGAGCTTGCGTGCGAAGCGCCGCGATGCGGTCGCGGCGCTCTTCCTTCTTGATGATCTGGTAGGCGGCGGAAAGTTCGTTGCCGACTTCCGCTTTGATCTTGGCTTCCAGTTCCGACAAATCGGCCGGCTCGAACTCCCATGGGTCTTTCGCGGCCTGCTCGGCGAGCTGGATGATCGCGTCGATCACCGGCTGCATGCCGCGATGGCCGAGCTGCAGCGCTTCCAGCATCTGCGCTTCGGTCAATTCCTTCACTTCGGATTCGACCATCATAATCGCGTTGGCCGTGCCGGCGATGACGAGATCGAGCTGCGAATTGGCCATGTCGGCGATGGTCGGGTTGAGCACCGGCTTGCCGTCGATCCAGCCGACGCGGCTGGCGGCGATCGGACCCATGAACGGAACGCCGGAGAGCGTGAGCGCCGCGGACGCGGCCGCCATGGCGAGGATGTCGCTCTCGTTCTCGTTGTCCCACGACAGCACCGTGACGATGACCTGGACTTCGTTCTTGAAACCCTCGGCGAAGAGCGGGCGGATCGGCCGGTCGATCAGGCGCGAGATCAGCGTTTCGCGCTCGGTGGGGCGGCCTTCGCGTTTGAAGTAGCCGCCGGGAATGCGGCCGGAGGCGAAGAACTTCTCCTGGTAGTTCACGGTCAGCGGGAAGAAGTCCTGGCCGGGTTTCGGTTCCTTGGCGCCGACCACGGTGGCCAGCAGCGCTGTCTCCCCCCAGGTGGCGAACACGGCGGCGTCGGCTTGACGCGCGACGCGCCCGGTTTCGAGCGTCAGCTTGCGGCCGGCCCAGTCGAGGGAAACGGATTTTGTATCGAACATGTACGTACTCCTGGCAGGCGGGCCCCATTGCCCGTCCGCCGCGTGCGGTTGCCCCCTTCGCGGATCGAAGGAGGATTGTGAGGGGTGATCTCAGTGAGGTCTGAAGCCGTGGCGCCAGCACCCCTCACCCGGCGTGGACTTTCACCACGCCAACCCTCCTCCAACGCAGGAAGAGGGGTCGAGGCTGCGCGTTGTTAGCGGCGCAGGTTCAGGCGCTCGATCAACGCCGCGTAGCGTTGTTCATCGCGCGCCTTGAGGTAATCGAGCAACCGGCGGCGCTGCGACACCATCTTGAGTAGGCCGCGGCGCGAGTGGTTGTCCTTCTTGTGCGTCTTGAAATGCTCGGTCAGCGCGTTGATGCGCTCCGAGAGAATGGCGACCTGGACTTCCGGCGAACCAGTGTCTTCCTTGCCGCGCGCATGTTCCTTGATGAGCGCTTGCTTGCGCTCGGCTGAAATCGACATCGGGCTCCTCTATTCGTCTGCGATGTGGAACACGCGGGTCGGCTTGAAGCGGCCGGCCCGCACGTCGCCCAGAGCGACCGCCTTGCCCTCAAAGAGAGCCAACGCCGCGCGGGATGCATCCTGCCCGGCGATGGTGCGGTCACGGAACTTCGGCTTCAGCGCTTCCACCACGTGTGGGAGGAGCACGATCGGCCGACCCTGTCTGAGCTTGAACGCGTCCTCCCCGTTTATGGCCAGCGCCGGGATGTCGGCCAGCGCGGTCTCCACGGGGTTCAGGCGTTCTGACGCGGCGCCCTTCTGACCTAAATCCTGCAATTCGTCCAGTGTGACGCATCGGGCCTCGGTAAACGGGCCGACGGCGGTGCGCCTGAGCCGCCAGACATGGCCCTCGGCGCCCAGCTTGGCGGCAAGGTCGCGCACCAGCGCGCGGATATAGAAGCCCTTGCCGGAGCGGACTTTCAGGGTGGCGATGTCCGGCCCCTCCGCACCAACCAGCTCGGCCTCGTGCACGACGACCCGGCGCGGCTGCAGCTCCACTGCTTCGCCGGCGCGGGCGATGTCGTAAGCGCGTTCGCCATCCACCTTCACCGCGCTGAATTGCGGCGGGACCTGCTCGATCTCGCCGATGAAGTCCTTGAGCGCGTCGCGGACTTGCTCGGGGGTGGGCCGCACGTCGCTCTCGGCGATCGGCTTGCCTTCGCGGTCCTGGGTTTCGGTCGAGACGCCCCACTTGATGGTGAAGAGGTAGGTCTTCTCGGCTTCCATAAGCCACGGCACGGTCTTGGTCGCCTCGCCCAGCGCGATCGGGAGGATGCCCGAGGCCAGCGGATCGAGCGTGCCGGCGTGGCCGGCTTTGTTGGCGTTGAAGATGCGCCGGATCGCCGAGACGGCGTGTGTGGAGGTCATCTCCTCCGGCTTGTCGAGCACGACCCAGCCGGAAACGTCTTCGCCCTTCTTGCGGCGGCTCATCTCCCGCTCCCCCTCGATGGGGGAGCTGTCCCCCGGATTAAATCCGGGGGAAGCGCGACTGAGGGGGTGAGCGCACGACCTTGCCGGATCGCCTCGAGAGGCTGTGCTTGCACGCATCGCGCGAACACCCCCTCCGGCCGCTTCGCGGCCACCTCCCCCATCGAGGGGGAGGTGACGCTAATCACCAGGCACCTCATTCGTTATCCTTGCGCTCGAGATCGCGCGCCACGTCGGGGCTTGCGAGCAATTCGTCGATGTGGCGCGCTTCGTCGTAGGAGACGTCGGCCTGGAAATGCAGCTCGGGCGTGAAGCGCAGTTCAATCTGGCGCGCCAGCTTGCCGCGCAGGAAGCCGGCGCTGCGCGTAAGGCCGCGCGCAATCTGATGCGGATCGGCCGGGCCGAGCGCCGAAACGAACGCGGTCATGTGCTTGAGGTCCGGCGAGGCGCGCACTTCGCCGATGGTGATGGACGCGCCTTGCAGATCGGGATCGCGCAGGTCTTCGCGCGCGATGATGTCCACCAGCGCGTGCCGCACCAATTCAGCCGCGCGCAACTGGCGTTGCGACGGGCCGCCGCGCGCATGTCCTTTCGCCTTGCGTTTCATGTCACTGCGCGATGTAGGCGTAGGCGTTACACAGACCCGGATCCACGACCGGAAGCGCTTCCGTCCCGCGGAAGGCCGCGATCTTGAACACCCAGCGGCCGCTGGAGTCGACGAACTCGCTGACGGCCATGTAGCGCGTGCGCTCTTCCCCGCACAGGCCGCCCTGAGCGGCGCTGCGCGTCACGTTCTCGTCGATCACGCGATACAAGTAGACATTGACGCGCGGGTCCCCCGCGAGCACCGCCGCGAAGCTCTGGCCGCCGACGCCGGAGCGGGAGTCTGCGGGGACGACGTTGTACGGCTGCGCCCGGATGGTGATGCCGTTGGCGAAAGCGAAGATCACCGGCCCGCCGCGCACGCCTTCGAGGCTGACGCGTAGATTGCCGGAGACCCGGCGCGCCGCATCCGACGCGGCGCGCCATTGCGAGCGCGCCACCGCCGGCTCTTCCTGCGGCACGACATCCACGCGCGTCTCGGGCTCCACTACCGTCGAGGCGCGCGGACGCTGGGTCTGGTCGGTCTGGTTTTCGCGGTTGCAGCCGGCAGCCAAGAGACTGAGTCCCGCCATCGCCGCCAACAGCAGTGTGCGCATCGGCCCGGCCCTTAGAGCGAACGCTGAACCACTTCGACGTTGAAGCACTCGATCACGTCGCCTTGCTTGATGTCCTGGAATTGGCCGAAGCTCATTCCGCACTCCTGGCCCGAGACGACTTCGTTCACTTCGTCCTTGAAGCGCTTCAGCGTCGTGAGCACGCCCATTTCCTGGATGACGACGTTGTCGCGCAGGATGCGCACCTTCGCGCCCTTCCGCACGACGCCCTCGGTCACGCGGCAGCCGGCGACCTTGCCCACCTTGGAGATGGTGAAGACTTCCAGCACTTGCGCGTTGCCGAGGAAGGTTTCGCGCGTCTGCGGCGCGAGCATGCCGGACATGACGCCTTTGATGTCGTCGATCAGGTCGTAGATGATCGCGTAGTAGCGGATCTCGACGCCCTCGCGCTCGGCCAGATCGCGCGCTTCCTTGGAGGCGCGGACATTGAAGCCGATGATCGGCGCACCGGACGTCTTGGCGAGCTGGACGTCGGACTCGTTGATGGCACCGACGCCCGAAAGCACCACGCGCGCACGCACTTCCTCGTGCGCCAGCTTGTCCAGGGAGCCGACAATGGCTTCGGCGGAGCCCTGCACGTCGGCCTTGACGAGCACGGGCAGTTCTTTGGCCGACGAATCCTTGAACTTCGCCATCATGGATTCGAGCGAGGTCCCCGTGCGCGAAACATTCACCGCCGTCTTCTGCTTCTTCGCGCGGGCGCGGTAGTTCGCGACTTCGCGGGCGCGGTTCTCGTTCTCGACCACGTTCAGGACATCGCCCGGCTCGGGCACGCCTTCGAGGCCCATGATCTCCACCGGCTCGGATGGACCGGCCTGCTGCAGCTGCTGACCGCGTTCGTTGGTGAGCGCGCGCACGCGTCCCATCTGCGCGCCGACGACGACGATGTCGCCGCGCTTCAGCGTGCCTTTCTGCACCAGCACGGTCGCCACTGTGCCGCGCCCGCGATCGAGCTTCGATTCAATCACCGCGCCCTGCGCCGGCCGGGTGGGATTGGCCCGCAGCTCCATCACTTCGGCTTGCAGGAGGATGGTCTCCACCAACTTGTCGAGGCCGGTTTTCTTCAGCGCCGAGACTTCAACCGCGAGCGTGTCGCCGCCATGGGCTTCGGTGACGATTTCCTGCTGCAGGAGCTCCGTGAGCACGCGCTGCGGATTTGCGTCCGGTTTGTCGATCTTGTTGATGGCGACAATGATCGGGGCGCCCGCGGCGCGCGCGTGGTTGATGGCTTCGATGGTTTGCGGCATCACGCCATCGTCCGCCGCCACAACGAGCACCACGATGTCCGTTACCTGCGCGCCGCGCGCGCGCATGCTGGTGAAGGCGGCGTGGCCCGGCGTGTCGATGAAGGTCACGCGCTGGCCGTCTGGCAGGCGCACCTGATAGGCGCCGATGTGCTGGGTGATGCCGCCGGCTTCGCCAGCGGCGACATCGCTCTGGCGCAGCGCGTCCAGGAGCGAGGTTTTGCCGTGGTCGACGTGGCCCATCACGGTCACGACCGGCGGGCGCGGCTCGAGATTCTCTTCGGTGTCGACGATCTCGCCTTCAAGGCCCGCTTCGACATCCGATTCGGCGACGCGCTTGACCGAGTGCCCGAATTCGGTGGCGATCAACTCGGCGGTATCCGCATCGAGTTCGTCGGCCTGCTTCAGCATCTGGCCCTGGCGCATCATGAACTTGATGATGTCGGCCACGCGCACCGCCATCCGGTTGGACAGCTCCTGCACGGTGATGCTTTCGGGAATAATGACCTCGCGCGCGACGCGCTCGCGCTCGCCGCCGCCGAGCATTTTGGCGCGACGTTCCTTTTCCTTCTGCTGCGCGCGCCGATAGGCGGCGAGCGAACGCACGCGGCTGTCGTCGCCAGCGACCTCGCGTTCGACCATCTCGAGCGTGAGCTTGCCCTTGCGGCGCTCGGGTTCGCCCTTCTTGGCCGGCTTCACGGGCGCGGGCGCCAGCGCCTTGCGCGACGACTTGATGCGCCCGCCCAACTCGTCGAGCAGCCCGCCATCCGCACGCGCCGTCGGCGCGGCCGCGGCGGCGCGTTGCGCGGCGCGCGCTTCCTGCTGCGGCGCGGGCGTCGCCTCTACTTCTTCCTCGGCTTCGGCGCGGCGGCGTGCGTCGGCTTCCGCCTCGATCGCGGCGAGCTCAGCGGCCTTGCGCCGCTGCGCCTCCTCCAGCGCGCGGCGTTGTTCCTCTTCAGCGCGCAGGCGCTGCTCGCGCGCTTCCTTCTCCGCCATGGAACGACGCACCGCTTCCTCGCGGCGGCGCGCTTCGTCGTCGGTGACGCCGCCCGGACGCGCGGCGGGCGCCGCGGCCGGCTTTGGCGTCGCGCGTGGGCGCAACGGCGGGGGCACGCCAGGACCAGGCGCAGCGGGCTGCGCCGCCGCGGCGGCGCCGGGCCGATTCAGCGACCGCTTCTCGCGCACTTCGACGGCGACCTGTTTGGTGCGGCCGTGGCTGAAGCTTTGTCGCACCGTCCCGGCGCTCGCGGTGCGGGTGAGCGTCAGCGGTTTGCGCCCGCTCGGCGCGCCTTCTTTTTGTTCGTTGCCGTCAGACATGCAGTCGCGTTGCCAATCCTAAATTTGCCGTCACACAAGAGGCGGGTAGTTCAAACGTCTTTCTGCCCGGCGCGTCGGCGGACCTTCATGGATCCGGCGTCCGCGTCGCCCAGTCCCCACTGCACAGAGCGCCAGGAATCGGGCCAAGAGCTCGGAACGATGGCGCGGAATCCCGCGAGGCGGCCGACGTCCGCCGCCCAGCCCGTCGCCAAGCGCTCTTGAAGCAGGCAAGCGTGTATCACACGTTCCCGCCCCAGCGCCACGCCCAATTCCGCCGAGTCGAAGCACCCGACAGCCGGCGGGGGCGCGCCCCAGAGCCCTATATGGAGGCTCATCAGCTTTTCGCGAGTCTCGGCGGCCCCGTCATGCGCTTCGATCAGCGTCAACGCAGGTTTACCGCGAATCGCGCTCTCCACCTGAGTCGCGCCGACCGCCACCGCACCGGCGCGGCGCATCAGGCCGAGCTGATCCAGACAGCGGCGCGCGAGAAGCGCCTCAGTCCGTGCGGCAAGATCGGCCGGCGCGCGCGCATCGCACTTGAATGCGCGCGCGAATAGCTGCTTGCGCGCGGCGGCTTCCACGCTTTCGCGATTGGCGCGCACCCAGGCGCCGCGCCCCGGCAGCTTTGCGGCCACATCCGGCACGACGCTGCCGTCCGGCGCTAGCGCGAAGCGGATCAGCTTTGCGTCAGGCAGGCTCTCGTGAGTGACGATGCAGCGCCGCTCGCGTCCGCGGCGCTGATCTTCAGCTTCGTTCTGGGAAGACGCTGGCGGCTTCATCCTCCGCGCCTCCCTCTTCTTCGACGTATTCTTCCTCAGGCGGCGCTTCGATCCAGCCGGCGGCGATGCGCGCGTTGAGGATGAGCGCATCGGCTTGTTCCTGCGTCAGCTGGAAGTCTTCCAGCACGCCCGGCTCGCGCACGCGCTCGCCGCCCTTGGTTTCGAACCAGCCGCGCAGGTCGTCGCCCGTGAAGCCGGCGAAGTCTTCGAGCGTCTTCACGCCTTTCTCGCCGAGCGCCACTAGCATCGGGCCGGTGAGGCCGGGCACTTTAGCGAGGTCGTCGGCGACGCCGAGCTCGACGCGCTTGGCTTCCAGTTCGGCGGCCAGCTTTTCGAGGTAGTCGCGGGCACGCGCCTGGAGCTCGTCGGCAATCTCGTCGTTGAGGCCCTCGATCGAGGCGAGTTCGATCTGATCGACGTAAGCGATTTCCTCGATCGATTCGAAGCCTTCCGACGCCAAGAGCTGAGCAAACATCTCGTCCACTTCCAGCGCCTTGATGAAGAGTTCGCTGCGTTGCGCGAATTCCTTCTGCCGACGCTCGGATTCTTCTGCTTCCGTCAGGATGTCGATCGACCAGCCGGTGAGCTGCGAGGCCAGGCGCACGTTCTGGCCGCGGCGGCCGATGGCGAGCGAGAGCTGCGGCTCGGCGACGACGACTTCGACACGCGCCTCCTCCGGATCGAGCACGACCTTGGAGACTTCCGCCGGCTGCAGCGCGTTGACGATGAAGGTCGCGGGGTCCGGCGACCACGGGATGATGTCGATCTTCTCGCCTTGCAGTTCGCCGACGACCGCCTGTACGCGCGCGCCGCGCATGCCGACGCAGGCGCCGACAGGGTCGATGGAGCTGTCGTGGCTCAAGACCGCGATCTTCGCGCGCGAGCCAGGATCGCGCGCGGCCGCCTTGATCTCGATCACGCCCTCGTAAACTTCCGGCACTTCCTGCGCGAACAGGCGCGCCATGAATTCCGGCTTGGCGCGCGACAGGAAAATCTGCGGGCCCTTTGTTTCACGGCGAACGTCGTAGATGTAGGCGCGCGTGCGGTCGCCCACGCGCAGGTTCTCGCGCGGGATCGACTCGGACTTGCGGATCACGCCTTCGGCGCGGCCGAGGTCGACGATAACGTTGTAGAATTCGACGCGCTTGACCACGCCGTTGATGATTTCTCCGACGCGGTCCTTGTACTCGTTGTATTGCCGTTCGCGCTCGGCCTCGCGCACTTCGTGATTGATGACCTGCTTGGCCGTCTGCGCGGCGACGCGGCCGAACTCGATCGGCGGCAGGCCTTCGACATATTCCTTGCCGACAAAGGCATCCGGATCGCTCTTTTTCGCCACATCGAGCATGATATCGGTCGACGGATTGAACGGCCGCGTTTCCGGATCGAGCATCGACTCGTCCACCACAGTCATCACGCGCGTCAGCTCCATTTCGCCGGTTCGCGGATCGATCTGGGCGCGGATATCGTGCTCGGCGCCGTAGCGCGAGCGGGCGGCCTTCTGCAGCGCGTGCTCCATGGCCTGGATCACGATCTCCTTCTCGATCGACTTCTCGCGCGCGACCGCGTCGGCGATCTGCAGGATTTCCAGCCGGTTTGCGGAAATGCCGGTGCTCATGTTCCACTCTTCCCTTCGTCAGCGCTCTGTTGGTCGGCGGCTTCCGCCTGCCTTGCTCGTCTCAAATCTTCTTCGATCAGCTTGTCGGTCAGCACGAGCCGCGCGTCCGACAGCTGCGCGAAATTCAGCCGCGCTTCGCCGCCCTCGGCGGCAAGCACGATCACATCGCCTTCGACCGCCTTGATCTGGCCTTTCCAGCGCCGGCGGCCGTCGATCATCGCCGCGGTCTCGAGCTTGGCCTCGTGGCCGATGAAGCGCTGGAAATCCTCCAGGCTCATCAACGGACGATCTATGCCGGGCGAGGAAATCTCCAAGTCGTATTCGCCCTGGATCGGGTCCTCGAGATCGAACACCGGCGACAGCGCACGCGAGAGGCGCCCGCAATCGTCCACGCTCATCTGCCCGTCCGCCAGCCGCTCGGCCATGATCTGCAGCCGCTTGCGGCGCTGGCCGGAGAGGCGCACGCGCACGACGCGGTAGCCGAGGTTCTGGGCCGTCGGTTCGATCAGCGCGATGACGCGCTCTTCCACTGGGTTGGTCGCGCGCAGAGGCGGCTCCCGGCTAAACAAAAAGCGGCGGCCCCGGGGCCGCCGCTCATACCCCCATCGGAGGCATCAGCGATGTGGATGTGGATATAGCGGGTTCGAGCAGCGTCGCCAAGCCCTTTCAGAGGCAAGTGCTGCCGACATCCCCCCGGATGCCCGTCACACTTCCTGTCTGGTCCGCATCCCATTCGACGGTCGCGAAGTAGCTGCAAGCCAAGTCCCACCAATCCGCTCTCGCAAACCTACGGCCGCGGAATTCGAAGTCCTGCCTTGCCAGCTCTTCGCGGAGAGCTTCCTCGGAATTGCCCAAGAAAAGCTGCCTAAGGCGCTCGTCGTAAGCGGAGTCGACACTGCAGCAGTCGCGTGACCACCACATCCCCTCAGCAAGCGCCGGTCCCCGCGCCTGCTCCTCCAGCCACATATTGGCGCCAACAAGCAGCAGCGCGCAGACCACAACATCGACCATTGCCAGCCGCGCCCAGCGAAAAGCCGGTTTCCGGGGCTTGGGAGTCGAGAGGAGCTTAAGGTCGTGGATTGTCCCGGCGGCGATTACGAATACGACGACAACCGCAGTCGCGACAAACACGTGCACTCCGAGGAAAAGATTTCCGGTGAGAATTGCGGTCAGGATGCCGATCAACAGTGCGACTAGCATCAGGCCCTCGTGAACCTTAGCCATATCGGCGCGCAATCGCCGAGGCGCTTTTGTTCGTACCGTGTCGTCACATGCCCCGGCCAGGGCTTTCGCCAATCCTCGGCGCGCTCCGCCGTCCATGCAAAGCGCGGGTCGCGCACGAAATGCTCCAGCGTCCACGCCGCGTAATTCGCCCAATCCGTCGCGAACCGCACTTCGCCGCCGGGCTTCAGCACGCGCGCGAGTTCGTGGAGAAACTCGCGCTGGATCAGGCGGCGCTTGTGGTGGCGGGCCTTCGGCCAGGGGTCGGGGAAGAGGATGTAGACGAGATCGAGCGAGGCGTCGGGCAGGCGCGCGATCACGTCGCGGGCGTCGCCGTGGTGGAGGCGGATGTTGAGTTTGCGCACTTGCTCCCCCTCGATGGGGGAGCTGTCATCGCGAAGCGATGACTGAGGGGGTGAGGCCCGCGACGATTGGGGTTTCGCCTCATGAGGCGACTCTCCACGGTCCTCGCCAACACCCCCTCCGTCGCGCGCTGTGCGCGCGACACCTCCCCCGTCGAGGGGGAGGAGGAGGGCTTCTTTGATATGGCGCAGACAAGAGGCGACGCCGTTGAGGAAGGGCTCGACGCCGATGAGGCGGGACTCGGGATGCGCGACAGCTTGCGCGATGAGGTGCTCGCCGCCGCCGAAGCCGATTTCGAGGATGAGCGGCGCCTCTCCCCCTCCCCCTCGCCGGGAGGGGGTCGCGGCAGCGCTGAACAGCGCGTCGGGATCAATCTCCCCCTCCTCCGGCACAGCCAGGTGCGGCAGCAGCGTCTCCACCAGCGCCGCCTGGCGCGGTTTCAGCGTGCGCGCTTTGGTGCGGCCGAAGGTGCGGAGCGGGGGACGGCTCATCGCGGCGCGGCGAGCGCTCCGATGCAGACGCCCGGATTGGTCCAGGCGCCGCCTGCGTCGAGGCAGGCGTTTACCGCGAAGAAATCGCGCGCGTACCAGCCGATGACTAGCCCGGCGATGAGCGCGAGCAAGCCCACGGTCCAGCGAACCGGGTGGCCGCCACGCCTTTGGACCGGCCTCTTCGGATCGCTTGTTCCCGTCATCTCAACACCTGACCACCGGGCCTGCCGCGAAGTGAACTCGCACCTGCGCCCTATATCTGATAGGCCCAAATCACAGCTCAAAACACCCCGGAGGCCTCCCATGCGCGAGAAGCTCAATTTCTACATCGACGGCAAATGGGTCGCCCCGGCCAAGGCGCGCACGCATGACGTGATCAATCCCGCCAACGAAGAGCCCTGCGGTCGCATCTCGCTCGGCAGCGCCGCCGATGTCGACAAGGCCGTGGCCGCCGCACGCCGCGCCTTCGAGACGTGGTCGCAAACGAGCATCGACGAACGCAAAGCGCTCCTGGACAAGATCATCGCCGTCTATCAGCGCCGCATGGGCGAAATGGCGGAGACGATTTCCATGGAAATGGGCGCGCCGCTGCCGATGGCGAACGCGATGCAGGCGCCGGCGGGGCTCGGCTATCTGATGGATGCGCGCAAGCAGCTCGATGAGTTCAAGTTCGAAGAGGATCAGCCGGGTTCGCACATCATCAGGGAGCCCATCGGCGTCGTCGGCATGATCACGCCATGGAACTGGCCGATGAACCAGATTTGCGCGAAGGTCGGCCCCGCGCTCGCGGCAGGCTGCACGATGGTGCTGAAACCGTCCGAACTGGCGCCGCTCAACGCGGTGCTGTTCGCGGAAATCCTCGACGAGGCCGGCGTGCCGCCGGGCGTGTTCAACCTCGTCAACGGCGATGGGCCCGGCGTGGGCGCGGCGCTCTCGGCGCATCCCGACATCGACATGATGAGCTTCACCGGCTCCACGCGCGCCGGCATGTCGGTGATGGAGAATTGCGCCAAGGGGATCAAGAAGGTCGCGCTGGAGCTCGGCGGCAAGAGCCCGAACATCATTCTCGACGACGCCGATCTGCAGAAGGCGGTGCGCCGCGGCATGATGCACATGGCCAACAACACCGGCCAGTCGTGCAACGCGCCCTCGCGCATGCTGGCGCCGCGCGCGAAGTACGATGAGGTTGTCGCCATCGCAGCTGAGACGGCGAAGAGCATCAAGGTCTCGGCGCCCGACAAGGCCGAGCAAGGCGCGATCGGGCCGCTGGCCAACCCAAAGCAATTCGAGAAGGTGCAGGGTCTGATCCAGAAGGGCATCGAGGAAGGCGCGACTGTCGCCGCCGGCGGCCCCGGACGCCCGGAAGGCTTCAACCGCGGTTATTACGTGAAGCCCACCGTGTTCGCGAACGTCACCAACGACATGACCATCGCGCGCGAGGAAATCTTCGGCCCGGTGTTGGTCGTGATCCCCTATGAGGACGAAGAGGACGCCATCCGCATCGCCAACGACACGCCATATGGCCTTTCGGCCTACGTGCAGGGGTCGGAAGAGCGCGCGCGCAGGGTGGCGCGGCGCCTCCGCGCCGGCAACGTGCACATCAACGGCGCGTTCGGCGGCATGGGCACGCCCTTCGGCGGCTACAAGCAATCGGGCCTGGGCCGCGAGGGCGGCAAGTTCGGCCTGGAGGAATTCCTCGAAGTGAAAGCGGCGATCGGCTGGGGCCAATGAGCGAATAGCGAATAGTGAGTAGCGAATAGGGATGGACAGCTGTCACTATTCGCAACTCGCCATTCGCTCTCGTAAACAATCCCCAAACGCCGTTTTCACCCGCCATTAGCCGTGACGCGCGACAGTGCGGGCATGACGACGCCGCCGGATCAGTTCGCGCAAAACTTCGATGCGATCGAGATCGATCGCCGGCGCGCGCCTTCGCCCGCCGTCATCGATGGCGCGCTCGCGGCGTGCGCGCACGATCGGCCCGGCTTCTATCTCGTTGACGATGCGGGCGGGCGCTTCGTGGTGGACCGGGAATTCGGCGTCGTCTCATTGCGCGACGAGGCGCTGCTGGCGGCCGAGCGCGGGCAGGTGCATGAGGTGCGTTTGCGCGTGGTGGAGTCTACCGGCGACAGCTACCTGCTCGACCTGAAGCTGAGCGTCACCGGGATGGCGCCGCAGGTGGTCGGCGCGGAAGACTTCGGCTTCGGCGAGGACAGCGAGCGCATCGCACATGCCGCGCCGGCTGCTCCACCCGCGCCGCTCGTTCCGTGGACTCTCTATTCGCCAGTGCGCGGGCGCCAGGCGGCGTCGGCGCTCGAGAGGGAGGGCGCTTATGGCGCCCTTCTCTCCATCCCGCTCCCCGCGACAAATGAGACAATCGTGGTCGCGTTCTCGGAAACCCTGCCAGCGCCGGCGCCGGCGCACGTGACCTGGTCGCTCTGAGTTACTGCGGCGGCGCTTCTTGGATCGATTGCAGGTAGGCGATCAGTGCGTCCACGCTTTGCGGACTGAACTGAAATTCGGGCATCGGGTGCGCGACCTGGATGCCCTGGATCAACTCGTCCTCAAGAACGTCCGCGTTGTAGCGCGACAGCACCGTGCGCAGAGGCGGCGCTTCCGGGGCCGGGCTCTCGCCGTAGGGGCCGACCGCATGGCATGAGGCGCATTGCGCTTCGGCAATCTCGCGTCCGTCGGCGGCGAGCGCCTCCTGCGAGGCTTCCTCGTGCTGTGTCGCGCAGGCCCCGAGCGCCAGCGCAGCCGCGAACGCCACGATCATCCGACGCATGGGCGCCTCCTCCTTCGCAAGTGAGTTTAGCGCAGGCGCGCGGGCTTCTGTATAGAAGGCAAATGACGATTCCGCAGCCGGCGCGCAGTGCCGATCCCGCCATCGATGAGGTGCGCGCCGCGCTCGCCGACCGCACGCCCGTCGTTCTGGTGATCGGCCGCGCCGGTACGGGCAAGAGCCACTTCATCCGCTCCCTGGTGGCCGAGGATCCCGGCTACCCGCAGGCGCTGCTCGCGCCGACGGGGCTCGCCGCCATGAACATCGGCGGCCAGACGGTGCATTCCTTCTTCGGCTTTCCGCCGCGCCCGCTGATCGGCGCGAATGAAAAGCCGAACTGGTTCTTCACCCGCACGGCGCGCGCGCTCAACCGGCTGATCGTCGACGAAGTCTCGATGCTGCGCGCCGACGTGCTCGACGCGATGGATCAGCACCTGAAAGTCGCGCGCAAGTCATCGCGCCCGTTCGGCGGCGTGCAGATGCTGCTGGTGGGCGATTTCTATCAGCTGCCGCCGGTGGTGCGCGGCGAAGAAAGCCAGCTGCTTGAGGAGGCCGGCTATGCGAGCCCCTACGCCTTCTCGGCGCACGTTTTGCGCGATGCGCCGCTCGCGGCCGTCGAGCTGACGGAAGTGCATCGGCAGACCAATCGTGACTTCATCTCGCTTCTCTCCTCGATCCGCGAACGGCGCGGCGTCGAGGAGGCGGTGACGATCCTCAACACCGTCTGTCTCGACCGCTCATTGCCGGCGCGCCCCGTGCTGCTGTGCGCGACGAATGCGGTGGCGGACCGCTACAATGTGCAGGGCCTCAACGCGCTTACCGGCGTCGCCGCGCAATATACGGGCGCGTTCGAAGGCGAAGCGCCGCGCGCGCAGGGCGACCGATTCCCAGCGCCGATGCAGCTCGTCTTGAAGCGCGGCGCGCGCGTGATCTTCACGCAGAACGATCCCGAAGGGCGCTGGGTGAACGGATCGCTCGGCACGGTGCGCGAGCTGGACGAGAACATTATCGTCGTGTCGCTCGACGGGGGCGAGGATGTGGACGTGGAGCGCGCGGTCTGGCCGCAAGCACGTTGGACCTGGAACGCCAAAGAAAATCGCATGGAGGTGAAAGAGGAATTCAAATACGTGCAGTTCCCGCTCGCCCCGGCTTGGGCGCTCACCATCCACAAAGCGCAAGGCATGACCCTAGATGCCGTCGAGATCGATCTCGGCCGCGGCGCATTTGCGCCGGGTCAGACCTACGTCGCCCTCTCGCGAGCGCGGGCGATGGAAAGCATCCGTCTCGCCCGCCCGCTCAGCCCGCGCGACGTGCAAGTCGATCCAGCGATCGCGGAAGGGCTAGCGCGGCTCGGGATTTGAGGACCGCTCCAGTCGCGGTGAAGACTCACCGAGGTTTCCAGGCTAGCTGTATCGCGATGAGATTGGGGGAAGCGGTCATGAAGCGCATTCTGTTCACGATACTGTTCACGATTGCCGGCTCACAGACGCTGGCGGCGGCCCAGACTCCGGCTGATGCTCTCGCCACGTGCGTTTCGACCTCAATGTCGAACCAAGACAGCGTCGTTACGGCGCGCTGGTTGTTCATCGCCATGTCTCGCCACCCGGCCCTTCCACAAGGCGCGCGCGTGAGCGACAGCGAGGGGCTCGACGCGAACCGTCAGATGGGCGCGCTTGTCAATCGCATGTTGTTTGAGGTGTGCGCCAGCGAAACGCGCGCAGCCATACAGGGTCAAGGTCGCGATGCTGCACTTGAGGCAGCTTTCAACATGTTTGGCCAGCGAGCCATGACGGACCTGATGGGCAATCCGGACGTCATGGCCAGCGTTATCCAGCTCGGCGCCTATGTCGACCAGCAGCGGCTTAACGCGCTTACTCCTCCGGCGACACAATAGCGGCGACGAGGAGCTAGACGAACGGCCGCCGCGGCGCAGCTGTGTGTTCCGCCAGCGGTGCGCCGCTGTCGTCCTGTTCGACGAGCTTCACGTCGTAACCCCACAGATCGGCCACCTGCTGCAGCACTTTCTCCGTGTCGTTCTCTTCCAAGAGCACGCCGTCCAGCACGCGGTGCGTGAGGATAAGCTTGCGATCGCCGGCGAGGTCGACGTCGACGATCTGGATGTCGGGGTCGCGGTAGGCGATGTCGTAATGGTGTGAGAGGGCGCGCTTGATCTTGCGGTAGCCGCGCTCGTCGTGGATGGCGGCGACGCGCATCTCCTCTTCGTCCTCGTCGTCGACGACGCGGAAGAGGCCGAACTCGCGGATCACCCGCGGCGAGAGGAATTGCGAGACGAAGCTCTCGTCGCGGTAGTTGGCCCAGATGTCGCGCAGCGTGCCATAGGGATCGCCGTTGCCGGCGATGTCGCCCATCCACTCGCGGTCTTCCTCGGTCGGATTGGTGCAGACGCGTTCGATGTCGCAGCACATGGCGAAGCCGAGCGCGTACGGATTGATGCCTCCGAAGCGGCGATCGTCGAACGCGGGCTGGAGCACAACACTGGTGTGCGAGTGCAGGAATTCGAGGAACGCGCCGTCGTCGATCTGCCCCTTCTCGTGCAGGCGGTTCATGACGCGGTGGTGCACGAAGGTGGCGCAGCCTTCGTTCATCACCTTGGTTTGGCGCTGCGGATAGAAGTACTGGTTGATCAACCGCACGATACGCAGCACTTCGCGCTGCCACGGCTTGAGGCGCGGCGCGGTCTTTTCCAAGAAGTAGAGCAGATTCTCCTCCGGCAGGCCGAGCAGCGCCTTGCGGCGCTCGTCCTCGTCGCGGCTGCGCTTGCGCTTTCCGCTCACCGGCACCGTGCGCCACAAATCGTTGAACAACTGCTCGCCGTGACGACGGCGCTCTTCTTCGCGCTTCTCTTCCGAGCGCAGGTCCGGCATGCGTTTGCGTGGGAAGCGATGCACGCCGTGGCTTTGCAGCGCGTGCGCCGCGTCCAGCATGCGCTCGACTTCCTCCTGCCCGTAGCGATCCTCGCATTTGGCGATGAAGCCGCGCGCGAATTCGAGATAATCGAGGATGCCGTCGGCGTCGGTCCACTGCTTGAACACGTAATTGTTCTTGAAGAAGTGGCTGTGGCCGTAGCCGGCGTGCGCCAGCACCAGCGTCTGCATCGTCGCGGAGTTTTCCTCCATGATGTAGACGATGCACGGGTTGGAATTGATCACAATCTCGTAGGCAAGGCCCTGATAGCCCTTGCGGTAGAGCGCTTCATTGCGCGCGAAGTGCTTGCCGAACGACCAGTGGCGGTAGAACAGCGGCATGCCGGTCGAGGCGTAGGCGTCGAGCATCTGCTCGACGGTGATCACCTCGATCTGATTGGGATAGGGATCGAGCCCCATCTCCTTGATGGCGATGTCGCCGCAGGCCTCGTGCACGCGCTTGATCAGATCGAAGTCCCAATCCGGTCCCGTGAAGAGCAGCTTGGAATCGGCCAGCATCGTCATCAGCCGCCCTCCGCCGCTGCGCCTTCCGGCCGACGCGCAAAGAGCTCGCGGAACACAGGATAAATATCGCGGCGGTGGCGCACCTTGCGCATGGCGAACGGATGATCGTCGGGAACGCGCCGATAGGCGCGCCAGAGATTGGTGGACGGCTCGCCGGCGCCCGGATGCTCCTCTTCGTCGTCCATGCCGACTTCGACGTAGGCGTAATACTGGCAGATCGGCAGGATCACATCGCGGAGCTGGGCGAGCACCACGGCGTTGTCGCTCGACGTGTTGTCGCCATCTGAGGCTTGCGCCGCGTAGATGTTCCAGTCGCTGACTGGATAGCGGTCGCGCACGATCTCCATCATCTTGAACAGCGCGGTGGAAACGACCGTGCCGCCGGTTTCGCGCGAGTAGAAGAAGGTCTGCTCGTCCACCTCCTGCGCTTCGTGCGTGTGGCGGATGAAGACGACGTCGACGTGCTCGTAGCGGCGGTTGAGGAAGAGATAGAGCAGCGAATAGAAGCGCTTGGCCAGATCCTTCATGTGCTCGTTCATCGAGCCGGAAACGTCCATCAGACAGAACATCACCGCTTTGGCGATCGGCTTCGGCGTCGATTCAAGGCGCCGGTAGCGCACGTCGACCGGATCGATGTACGGGATGCGCTTGGTGCGGGTGATGCGTTTTTCCAGATCGGCGCGCAACCTTTGCAGCTCGTCGAATTGTCCGCCTTCGCGTTCGAGACGTTCGATCTCTTGGCGCAGCGCTTCGATCTCCTCAGGCTTAGGCCGCTTCAGCGCGATGCGGCGCGACATCGAGTGCTTCAGTGTGCGCGGCACGGAGATGCGCGCGGGCGGGCCCGAGACTGAAAAGCCCGCTTGCCGCCATTGCACGGACTGCGCGCCGGCGACCTGGCGCTTGGCCATGTCGGGCAGTTCAAGGTCTTCGAGATAAAGGTCGAGATATTCCTCGTCCGTCAGCGCGAAGCGGAACTCGTCTTCGCCTTCGCCAGAGTCGCTGGCGCGCGAGCCCTGGCCGCCACTTTGATCCGGGCGCGGGATGGTGTCGCCCTCGATGTACTTCTTGTTGCCGGGCAGCACGTAGTCGCGCACGCCGCCTTGGCTCGATCGCCGCAGGTTCGGCTCGTGTACGCCGCCGGCGGGGATGGAGATCTCGCCGCCCTTGCCCGCGTCCTTGATCGAACGGCTCGACGAGGCCTCGCGCACAGCCCGCCGCACTTGCGCGCGGGCGCGGCGAAGGAACCGCTGCCGGTTGGCGAAGCTCTTGCCGCCGGGATTGAGGCGCCGGTCGATGATGTGCATGCGAAGCGCCTACCCCGCCTGCTTCACGCGCATGTACCACTCGACCAGCCGGCGGACCTGCCGCTCGGTGTAGCCGCGCTCGGTCATGCGCATCACGAACTCCTCGTGCTTCTTCTCGGTGTCGCTGTCCTTCTTCGACCCGAAGGAAATCACCGGCAGCAGGTCTTCCACTTGGCTGAACATGCGCCGCTCAATCACTTCGCGGATCTTCTCGTAGGATGTCCAGGACGGGTTCTTGCCGCCGTGGCTCGCCCTCGCGCGCAGCGTGAACTTGACCACTTCGTTGCGGAAATCCTTCGGGTTAGCGATGCCGGCCGGCTTTTCGATCTTAGAGAGCTCCTGGTTCAGGAGTTCGCGGTTCAAGAGTTGACCGGTGTCCGGATCCTTGAAGTCGATGTCCTCGATCCAGGCGTCGGCGTAGTCGACGTAGCGATCGAACAGGTTCTGGCCGTAGTCGTGATACGACTCGAGATACGCCTTCTGGATCTCGTTGCCGATGAATTCGGCGTAGCGCGGCGCCAGCTCGGCCTTGATGAACTCCAGCAGCTTGTTTTCCGTCTCCTGCGGGAATTGTTCGCGCCGGACGTTCTGCTCCAGCACGTACATGAGGTGCACGGGATCGGCCGCGACTTCGGTGGTGTCGTGGTTGAACGTCGCGGCCAGCACCTTGAAGGCAAAGCGCGTCGAGATGCCGTCCATGCCTTCGTCGACGCCTGCGGCGTCCTTGTATTCCTGCAGCGTGCGCGCCTTCGGATCGACCTCCTTCAGGCTCTCGCCGTTATAGACTCGCATTTTGGCGAACACGTTGGAGTTTTCGTGCTCCTTGAGGCGCGAGAGCACCGAAAAGCGCGCCAGCATTTCCAGCGTGGCCGGCGCGCACGGGGCTTCGGCCAATTCGGAGCCGCGGATCAGCTTTTCGTAGATCTTCTTCTCTTCATCGACGCGCAGCACGTACGGCACCTTGATAACGTAGATGCGGTCGATGAAGGCCTCGTTGTTCTTGTTGTTTTTAAACGACTGCCATTCGGCCTCGTTCGAGTGCGCCATGATGATCCCTTGGAACGGGATGGCGCCGATATTCTCGGTGCCGACGTAATTGCTTTCCTGCGTCGCCGTGAGCAGCGGGTGCAGCATCTTGATCGGCGCTTTGAACATCTCGACGAATTCGAGCATGCCCTGGTTGGCGCGGTTGAGGCCGCCGGAATAGGAGTAGGCGTCCGGATCGTTCTGCGCGTGCAGTTCGAGTTTGCGGATGTCGACCTTGCCGACCAGCGAGCTGACATCCTGGTTGTTGTCGTCGCCCGGCTCGGTCTTGGCGACCGCGATCTGCCGGAGGCGAGAGGGCATCAGCTTGGCGACGCGGAAGCGCGTGATGTCGCCGCCGAACTCGTCCAGCCGCTTCACGCACCAGGGGCTCATCAGTCCTGTGAGGCGACGTTGCGGGATGCCGTATTCGTCTTCGAGCTTCTGACCCCACACCTCCGGATCGAAGAGGCCCAGCGGATGCTCGAACACCGGACTCATCTGGTCGCCGGCTTTGAGGACGTAGATCGGCTGCTCTTCCATCAGCGCCTTGAGGCGCTCGGCCAGGGAGGACTTGCCGCCGCCAACCGGGCCGAGGAGGTAAAGAATCTGTTTGCGCTCTTCCAAGCCTTGGGCGGCGTGGCGGAAGAAGGCGACGATGCGCTCGATCGTCTCCTCCATGCCGTAGAATTCGGAGAAGGCTGGATAGAACCGGACGGTGCGGTTCATGAAGATGCGCCCGAGCCGCGCATCCTTCGACGTGTCGACCATGCGCGGCTCGCCGATCGCCGCGAGCAAGCGCTCATGCGCGGTCGCGTAGGCCATCGGGTCGTCGCGGCAGAGACTCAGGAAGTCCTGCAGCGACATTTCCGCTTCGCGGCGCTGCTCATAGGAGCGAGCAAAGCTGCGAAAGAGTTCTTCAGACATCGGTCCTCCGTCGCGCCCCGCCGGACTCTACATAAGGAGCCCGACGATCGGACGCTTACCAAAACGCCATCATAATTCTGGCGCCCATAAGGTGGCCCCCGGCGCTTGGCGCGCTTCGGCCGCCCATGAGCGAAAGCATGACATGATTTGCCGGTTCCGTGGCGGGGGAAACCGCGAAAAACACTTTTCGCTGCAATGAGCCCGGAACGCCTGCGGCGCAGGCGCGGCGCCGCCTTCCTAACCAAGGGCAAAAACCTCGATTTTACGTGACCTTAAGCACAGGAGCCCCATGCAGGGGGGCGAGGCTGACCATGAGCGAGAATATCTGGGACTTGGCGGGCGTAAGTCCCGAGGCCCGCCATCAGGCGGAGCAGGAAGCGGCGCGGCGCGGACTCAGCCTTTCCGACTACTTGGCTGACCGTCTCGTACGGCAGGCGGTTGCCGATGGAATGGCCGCCGGGGCGGAACAGTCGAGCGCCTTCGTAGCGCCCCCCGACTCCCCAGAGGGATTTGCCGTCCGTGAGCGGCTGCGGGCGCTCGAGCGCCGGCTCGCCACCTCGGTTGGCAGCCTGGAGGGATCGTTTCACGCGCTGGACACCTCGGTGTTCGACCTGACCGCCCGGGTGGGGGACGTGGAGGCGCTGGTCGGCGACGCCGCCTACGCGGTCGGCCAGACGCAGCAGGACGTCGCCGACAAGGTCGCCGGCTTTCAGATTCAGCTGACAGTGCTGCAGGACCAACTCGCCGATCAGAGGGAGCACCAGGCGGAACGTAGCGACGCCTTGGACCAGCGGATTGACGACGTTCAGGCCGTCGCGGAGGGTGCCGAACGCCTGGCCGAGAATGTCGCGCGTCACTGCGAAGCCGTGAAGCACGCCGTCGCCGAGGACTTTTCCGCGTTCGCGCGCGAAACGGCCGAGCGGCTGGGCGCCAGCCTGAGCGACGTGCGCGCGGCGGCGGACGCCGCCGCCCAGCACGCGGACGCCGCCGCCGAACATCTCATGCGCGAGCTCGCAGCGCTGCGGCAATCGATTGACGGACGCCTCGCGGAAAGCGCCGATGAAACGCGCAGTCGCATCCACGAAGCCTTCGCCGAGAACACCCAGCGGCTCAATGCGCTGGCCGAGAGGATCACCGACAACAAGCGCACGCTCTCGCGCGACATCGAGCAGCTGCAAACGCAGCTCGAGCACACGCGTGCGGAAAGCCAAACCGCGCTCGAGGAGACGACGGACGCGCTGCGCCTCGCCGACTCTGTCCTTGCCAACGAGCTGGCCAACACCGCCGAAGCGCTCAGGGCCGAAATAGCGGCGCGATCGGACCCTCTCACAGAAACCGTCGCCAGAATCGACAGCGTGCTCGCCACGCAGCAAATGGACCTTGAGTCGCTCGCACGCGACGCCGCCGCCGACGCGCGCGCCGCGGCGCAGGAAGCGCGCAGCGAGTTGGATCACCTCATCAAGGGTTTGGCGGCGCGGCTGGGACGCGGCGAACAGCAAGCAGAAGAGCTGCGGCAAAACCTGCAGCACGACCTCGAACGCATCGAAGCGTCGGCGATCGCCGCCACGGAAAAGCTGCGGCGCGATCTGGCCGCCGGCGACAGTGAAACGCTGCAAGCAGCCAAGCGCATGCTGCAAGACGTGAGCGCCGAGGTTGCTCGGGTGCGTGACGAAACCACATCTGTGAGCGGCGTCTTGCGCAAGGAGCTCGCAAACGCCGACGCCCGCTTCAACAGACTCGATGGCGCGCTGGCGCGCGCCAGCGCCGCCGAGGCGTCTGTCGCGACGCGGGTCGCCGCCCTGGAGACGGAGCTCGCGTCGGCAGGCGATACCGGAGCCCGCCTGATTCAGCTGGAACAGCGGCTGGAGGCGCATGATTTGCGGCTCGGGGATTTCGAAGCCGCGTTAAAAGGCGTCGCGAACGCGCAGCAGGGCCTGACTGCGCAAAGCGAACAGGCCGCCGCGCGCAGCCACCAGCGCATGCGCGACGTCGAAACCACGCTGGCCGACGTGCGCGCTCGGTTAACGTCCCTGACCGAAGACGCGCCCGGCGCAGCCGCCGTGGCCGCGCTCGAACGGCGCCTCCTTGCACTGGAGGAAAGACAAACCACGGCGATCGAGTCGCTGCGCGCCGATATCGGCCGTTTCGCCGCCGACCATGCTCAGCGCTTCGAGGCGCTCGAGCACCGCGCGCCTGCCGAGCGTGGCGATCTGGCGAACGAGTTCGAGAGTCTGCGCCGGCGCATCGAGGAGCGGGTTCTGGGCGTGGAGCTGCGCAGCATGCGCACGCTGGAGCAAATGGTGGACACCGTGGCGGCGCTCGAACAGCGCTTCCTCGGCGGCCCCGACAAGGCAGACACCAAGAGCGCCTAGTCGCCGTTTACCGCAGCGTAACGGCTTCGGCGCTTGCTTGTCGGATGAAACACCGCAAGCGATTCAGCGCCGTCGCGGGCGCGCTGGCGATCGTCGCCGCCGTCGCCCTGCTCGCCCTTCGAGAGACCCCGGCCTCTGCAGAGCGACAAGCCGAGGTGCATAGCGCCGCTGTCGCGCCACACGCGCAGCAGATCCGGATCATCGACGGCGACACGCTGCAAGACATGGCCGCGGACATCACCTACCGGCTCGTCAACATCGACACGCCTGAGACCGGACCGCGCGCGCGGTGCGCGGCAGAGCGCGAGCTGGGCAACCGCGCGACGGCGGAGGCGAGCGCCCTGGTCGCGCGCGCGGCCGACGTCGAACTGCGGCCCACCGGCCGCATCGATCGCTATGGGCGAACCATCGCCTTCGTGCTGATCGACGGACGCGATCTCGGCGAAACCCTGATCGCGCAAGGCTTGGCGCGCCCGTGGCGGGGGCGGCGCGAACCCTGGTGCGATGCGAGCGGCAATCTCATTCCTTAGCGGCTGCTTGCAGCGCGCGCTTTGGCGCGCTTGTGCGCACTCGCGGCGCGCCATATGGCAGGTTCCCTCCTGCAGCCGACGAGACCCGCATGTCCATCATGGACGAACTCACCCACACCCTGACGCTCGAACCCATTGAGGTGAACCTCTTCCGGGGCTTGTCCCCGCCGGAGGAACGCCAGCGCATCTTCGGCGGCCAAGTGGTGGCGCAAGCGCTGCTGGCCGCCTACAAGACAGTCGAAGACCGCATCTGTCATTCGCTGCAGAGCTATTTCATCCGTCCCGGCGATCCGACCATTCCGGTGCTCTACCAGGTCGAGCGCTCGCGCGACGGCAAGACCTTCATGACGCGCCGCGTGATCGCCATTCAGAAAGGCGAGCAGATCTTCAACATGGCCTGTTCGTTCCAGACTCCCGAGAGCGGATACGACCACCAGGAAGAGATGCCGAAGACGATGCTGCCGGCCGAGCTGCCCGACGATGTCGAACGCGTCAGCGCAGAGCTGAAAGACATTCCCGAAGCGCACAAGCGCTGGCTGCGCAAGCGCCCGATCGAAATGCGCCCGGTCGATCCCGTCTCCCTATTAAACCCGACGCCGAAGCCTGCCGAGCAATACCTCTGGTTCCGCGCGCGCGAGGATCTCGGCGACGATATCGCGCTCAATCAGGCCATCCTCGCCTATGCGTCCGACTTCTCGCTGCTCGGAACGGCGATGCGCCCGCATGGCGTCTCGTGGATGTCGGGCGTGCAGACGGCGAGCCTCGACCACATTCTCTGGTTTCACCGGCCGACCAATTTCGCACGCTGGCACCTCTATGCCCAGGACAGTCCGTCCGCGTCGGGCGCACGCGGCTTCAATCGCGGCTCGATCTATCGCGAAGACGGCGTGCTGGTGGCCTCGGCCGCGCAAGAAGGCTTGATCCGCCAGCGCTAGAGCGTCACGTCAAATCGTCGGCGCCCGCTACAGCATTGTAAACGCGGCGTTAGCCAGCGACGGCGCATGGTCTTGTCCATGGCCGCAAAGTGGGTGGACAACACAATCTATTTCGGTCCGGACCGTCGCCGGCGGCCGGCCAAACGTTTGCTGGACCGTCGCCGTCACGATGAGAGCGGCGACGCCCCGCCCTTGGCCGCCACGTTGCGCCGCCTGCGCGTGCGCATCAACGGTCCCACGGCAAACGATCGGCAGCAGGCGTTGGTCATGATCGAGGCCGCGATCGGAGAGGCTAGCCGGCTCGGCTGGCGTCACTGTGTGCGTGCGCTCGAGAACGCTCACGACGCTTTGCGCGGAAGCGGCCCCGAGGGCGCGCCGGCCGCAGACGCCTACGTGCTCGAAGCCATGGCTCACTGCGGCGCGGGGCGGTGAAGATCGTCGGCGGAGGCGTGAGCCATCCGAAGCTCGCAGATGGAAGGCGCTGTCCTCCTTCGCCAAGGCTTCGGAGGACATCCTACGCGGGCTACGCGAGCGTAGGATGGAGCGGGCGATGAGATTCGAACTCACGACCCCAACCTTGGCAAGGTTGTGCTCTACCCCTGAGCTACGCCCGCATCCTGGGGTGTCCCGGAGCTGATCCGGGACTGAGGGGCGCTCATATCGCAGAGCGGACCGCTTCCCGCAAGGGGCGCGTCTCAGGGCGGATAGCCGAACCTCGCCGCCCAGTGCGCTAATACCGGCAGCACCGGCTTAAGGTGCGGCGCGTAGGCGCGCCAGCGACCGACAGAGCGGGTGTAGAGCGGCTCGATCACCTGGCGCGCGCTCGGCGTGGTGATGTCGCGGCGCCGCGCCGTGGCGGCGAACTCCAACATGGCCGGCTCGAAGTCGAGACCGAGGAAGGTCGTCAGACCGCGGGCGGCGCCTTCCAGGTCGTCGACGACACGCTCGTACCGCACTTCGTGGAAGCGCAGCGGCAGTTTCTCGCGGCAGCGGACCCAGAGCGTCATCGCCGCATCGTAGTAGCGCGCAGCGCTTTGCAGCTCGAGCATCTGCGCCATGGCGGCGTTCATGCCGAAGCGTTGCTGGTAGGCGGAGAGCACCGCATCGCGCGGGTCGCGCAGCGCGACGATGATCTTCGCGTCCGGAAACAGGCGCGCGATCGCCGGCAGCAGCACCAGGTTGAGCGGCAGCTTGTCCACGAGCACGCGTGCGCCGAGCGGCGTGCGCGCCGCTGTCTCGGCCCTCTGCCAATAGAGCCTGCGCCGCGCGCGGATCGTCGACTCCGGCAGCGCGCGCCACGTGAGCAGCACTTCGTCGGAGAGAAGATCAGCCACGATCGGCGCCAAGATCTCCTTCTCCTCCAGACAAACGACGCCTGAGTGCGAGGAGAGAATCTGATCGAGCAGCGTCGTGCCGGAACGCGGAAAGCCGACGAGGAAGACTGGCGCCGGCTGCCGATCCGATTTGGGATGCGTCCAGGCGCCGACGTCCTCGCGATCGAGAAAGCGCGTGAGACGCGCGACCGTAGCGGGGTGAAACGGCGACTCCACGGCGTCCAAGGCCGCGGCGTGAAGCTGCCGCTGCAGCATGTTGGCGGCGGTGAACGCCTCGAACGCCGCATCGACCCTGCCCGCGCGGTCGAGTGCTTCACCGACCAGCCCGATCGCGATCGCGCGGTTGACGGGCGTCGCCTTGGCATCGCGCCCGAGCGGCGTCAGCAGCGCCTCCACCCCCATCCAATCGCGCTCCCGCAGCAGCACTTGCCCGAGCGCGAGCAGCGCGAGTTCGTTCTTCGGATCGAGCCGCAGCGCCCTCTCTGCATGCTCGCGCGCCCGCTCAAGGTCGTGTCGCAGCTCGTAGAGCTGCGCCAGGCCGGCGTGCGCTGCGGGGGACTCGGGCTGCAGCGCCAGCGCCTTCTCGAAGGCCGCCATTGCGGCATCGAGTTCGTTTTCGCTGCGCTCAAGACTACCCAGATTGCGCCAGGCGTCTGCCGACCCCAGCTTTCCGGCCCGCGCGTAGGCGCGTCGCGCCCCGCTGACATCGCCTGCGCGCCGGAGTGCAACGCCCAGCGTGTTGAGGACGAGGGGATTGTCGCGCGTCATATCGTGCGCCGCGCGCAGGTGCTGCACGGCTTCGGCAACGCGGTCGTTGCGCAGGCAGGCGACGCCGAGCACTTGCAGCGCGTTCGGGTCGTTCGGCTGCGTCGCCAGCGCCGCGCGCGCCAGGCGCTCCGCGCGCTCGTGCTCGCCCGCGAGCCACGCCTGCATCGCCTCTGCCGCCAACTGCCGCATGTCCGTCGTTATACGCCGTTGCGCTGATACGTAAGCGGCTGCCGCGCATGCATGCGCCTACTCTCCCGGCTCAGCCTTGCGCGGCGGCTTGAGTCTTCGGCGGTTGATGTGGCTGTCGGGCGCGACGTGGCCTTCGGGCGTGCGGCCGCGGAAATAATCGCGCTGCCAGCCGTGCTTCACCGCTTCGCTGTCGCGGTCGCCGAGCTTGTTGAGAAAGTTGGTGCGGCTTTCGCCCCAGGCCTTGTACTGCCGTTCGAGCTCGGAATCGTCGTGGATCGATTTCACGATCGGCTCGACCTCATCCATCTTCTCGTGCGGGATCGGCATGATGAAGCAGAACGGCTCGCCCTTCTCGAACTTGATCATGCCCGGGCGCGTGAAGCGCCAGTTCATCGTGAAGGGAAACGGCAGCCAATACGTCTCGACCACGCCGACCAGCGGCTGGATGCCGTCCTTGATGTGATTAGGCGGCCCGCCGGCCCACAGATCCCAGCCGGGTTCGGTGCGGAAGAGATAACCGGTGTGGAAAGTGAGCACGCCGCCGGAGAAATGCGACACCGCCCACCGCTTCATCAGGGCGAGCGGGGTATCGCCGTCCGGATCCAGGCGGATGTCCTCGATGCGCGGTCCGCCGTTCCAGGTGGCCGTGAACGACACGGGCGAAAGCAGCGCCCAGCCCGTCGTGTTCGCCACCACCAGCGGCAGGCAGCGGTAGGGATGGCGATCGGAAAAGCGGTCCATCCAATCGCGATCCGGCGAGCCCGGCACAAGCTCGGCCGGCTGGGGATCGACTTGATAGCAGGTGAGTTTCATCGCCAACTCAATAGACGAGCAATCGGCGATACGCCAAGGCGTGCACCTCAGCTCACGAATTGCAGATTGCGCGTGGACCAAACCGGCGCGCCCACACCGAAGAAATCCTTATCGTGACTCCAGACGCCGCCCCCGGCCGCAAGCGCGGCAGCCAGAACAGGCCAGTCGGATTGACCGCGCGCATGCAGGCGCTCTCTGGCTGCGGTCTCGGCAGAGGCATAGAACTCCTCGTCCAGCAGCTGGATGAGCCGCAGGATGACGCGGAGATGCTCGACCGCCTCATCGTGCGTGAGCCCGATCTCTTCGCGTAGAACGGCTTCCGCCTCTATGACTTGCGGCTTCGGGACCCCAAACCCAACGCCTCGTTCGATTGCGGCCCGAAGCGCACGCTTCACCTGCTTGCCGAGAACGGCTGAGACCAGGATGTTGGCATCCAGCACAATCACTTGCGACGACGGCGCTTGGCCGGCGTGGCCTGCGTCCACGGATCGTCGAAGAGGTCTTCGTCCTCCAAACCAAGCTCCCTCAAACGCTTGCTCACATTGATTCCGCGCGCCTCGACCCGCCGCCGGGCCTCATCGAGCTTCTTGAATATCTCGTCCAGGGACTGCGGTTCGCGCTGGGCCGGCGTGAACCAGCCCACGACCTTGTCGTGATTTGTGACGATGATGGGTTCTTTGGCGTCACGCGCGATCGTCGTGAAGTTGTCGCGGAATTCGCGCACGCCCATCTTCGTCGCCATGGCCGGCCTCCGCTTGCCAATATGACACAAATGTGCACACAATTCAATCCATGCCCGCCGCGCCAGAAGATTTGTTCGCTCGCTTGGACGCGCTCGACATCCCGCACAGGACCCATCAGCACAGGCCGGTTTTCACTGTCGATGAGAGCCGAGACCTGAAGGCCTCCATGCCCGGCGGGCATACCAAGAACCTCTTCCTCAAGGATAAGAAGGGCCGCCTTTTCCTGCTCAGCGCGATCGCGGATACCGTGATCGATCTCAACGCCGTCTCGAAGCTGTTGGGGGTGGGGCGCTTCAGTTTCGGCAATGCCGAGCTCCTCATGCGCCATCTTGGGGTGACGCCCGGCTCCGTCACCGTGTTCGCACTGATCAACGATGCGGAGCGAAACGTGAGGCTGATCCTGGACGAAGCGCTGTTCGCGCACGATCCGGTCAATTTCCATCCGCTGCGCAATGACGCGACCACCGCCATCGGGGCCGCGGACTTATTGCAGTTCGTCCGCGCGACCGGGCACGAGCCGATCCGGCTCACGTTTGACGCCGCAGGCGCGCCCAGCCTGATTGAACCGGGCCGCCCACCGGCCCATCTTGAGCCCTGAACGCAAAGAGGCAGCTTCATGACCATTCTCGACGGCGCAGCGGCGCCTGCCGCCGACATCGTCAAAGACGGTTCAGATCAAGGCTTTATGGCCGACGTGATCGAGGCCTCGCGCGGCCAACCGGTGATCGTGGACTTCTGGGCCCCCTGGTGCGGCCCTTGCCGCACGCTCGGTCCGCCGCTGGAAAAAGCCGTGCGCGCCGCCGGCGGCAAAGTGAAGCTGGTGAAGATCAATATCGACGAGCATCCGGGCGTGGCCGGCCAGCTCGGCGTGCGGTCGATCCCGGCGGTGTACGCGTTCGACCAGGGCCGCCCGGTGGACGGCTTCATGGGCGCGATTCCAGAGAGCCAGATCAAGCTGTTCGTCGACCGGCTCGCCGGCGCCAGCGTGGCGGAGGACATCGAGCCCCTGCTCGAACAGGCGGCTGAAAGCCTGAAGCTCGGCGATATGGGCGGGGCGGCGCAATCCTACGCCGCCGCGCTGCAGATCGATCCGACGAACACCAAGGCGATCGCCGGCATGGCGCGCGTTTATCTGCAAAGCGGCGACGCCGAACAGGCGCGCGCGATCCTCGACATGGCGCCGCCGGAAAAGCAGAACGACGCGGATATACAGGGCGTGCGCGCGGCGCTCGACTTTGCCGCGAAGGCCGAAGCGGTTGGCGACACGAGCGAGTTGGCGATGCGAGTCGCCAACCATCCGGACGATTTCGAGGCGCGCTTTCAGCTGGCCGAGGCGCTGTCCGCGCGCGGCGACTTGGAGAGCGCGGCCGCGCAATTGCTTGCCATCATCGCCAAGAACCGCGACTGGAACGAGGGCGCGGCGCGGCAGGAGCTTTTGAAGATTTTCGAAGCAGCGGGACCGACGTCGGAGGTCGCCAAGCAAGGACGCCGCAGGCTCTCGGCGATTCTGTTCTCGTGAGCACGTTCGGCTATCGCAAGCCTGCGGACCTGCCGCAGACGATCGCGGTGTTTCCGCTGGAGGGCGCGGTGCTCTATCCGCGCGGGGTGCTTGCGCTTAACATCTTCGAGCCGCGCTATCTCAACATGGTCGACGACGCGCTCGGCGAGCAGCGCCTGATCGGCATTATTCAGCCTGCCGTGGGCCACGAACAGGAAGTCACGCCCGACTTGGCTGACGTCGGCACCGTCGGGCGCATCACGACCTTCTCGGAAACGGACGACGGGCGCTACCTGATTACGTTGACTGGCATCGCGCGCTTTCGTTTCGAGCGCGAGCTCAAGGCCGGCACGCCGTATCGCCAGGCCCTGGTCTCCTACGACGCCTTCGCCGGCGACTTCACGCCGGCGCCGGACCACAAGATCGATCGTCCTGCGCTCATGAAGTCGCTGAAAACCTACGCGGCTCTGCACGGCTTTGCGGTGGACTGGGACTCTGTCGACGAGGCGCCGACTGAAACCGTGATCAATGTCGCCGCGCAGATATGCCCGTTCGACGCGGCGGCAAAGCAGGCGCTGCTCGAAGCCCCGACGCTGGAGGAGCGCTGCCGCGCGCTGATCGCGCTCCTGGAATGGGACGTTGCTTCCGACAAACAGCAGCGGCCGATGCAATGAGCGAGGTCGATCCCAAGCTGCTGGAAGTGCTGGTCTGCCCGCAGACGCGCACGTCGCTGCGCTACGACAAACAGCGCCAGGAGCTGATCAGCGACGCGGCGCGCCTCGCCTATCCCGTGCGCGACGGCGTGCCCATCATGCTGATCGACGAAGCCCGCGAACTGGGGCCGGAGGAATGAATGCCGCCTTCCCAAGCCGTCACGGAATACGCTCCCACCTCCTCCTCGATGGAGGAGGTGGCCGCGCGAAGCGCGGCCGGAGCAGGTGATCGCGTGAAGCAAGGGAAGTCGCCTCTGGAGGCGAAACCCCCGCCGTCGCGGCCACACCTCCTCAGTCAGCGCTTCGCGCTGACAGCTCCTCCATCGAGGAGGAGCGGGGGTCAGCACCGATGAGCCCAGCGATCAATGCCCGTCCCTGGCCCACCGAGCTTGTGTTCGACCGCGCGGCAAAGCGCCTGCACATTAGCTTCGACGACGGCGCGACGTTCGACATCCCGTTCGAGTTGCTGCGCGTCGAAAGTCCCTCCGCCGAAAACAAGGGCCACGGCGGAGCGGCGCCGCCGCCGGTGAAAGGCAAGGCCAATGTCGACGTCGTGCGCGCCGAGCCGGTGGGCCGCTACGCCGTGCGCATCGTGTTCGACGACGGCCACGACACTGGCCTTTATTCCTGGGATTATCTCTACGAGCTTGGCGCGCACAAGGACGAGAAGCTCCGCGTCTATCGGCAAACGCTGGAAGAGCGCATGCTGAGGGATGAGGCATAGCCGAGCAGGCGCTATGGCGCGTCATTTTTGCGACGAGGCGATGGGATTCGAGGTCGAATCTCTGAGGACAGCGCCGTCTTTTCGGCATATGCTGAACAGACCCGCTTGGGCACAGGCTACGAAGGACGAGACCAATGTTCGCAGCGCTTGTCATTTCCCTCCTTCAATCGGTCGCACCGCCGGAGACATCCGCTCCCGAGGCAACACCGGCCGCGCAAGAGGCGCCGCCGCCTGGCATGATGACGTGCGAACCTTGGAACCGGGGCACGAGAACGCGCATGTGCACCACGTCCGAGGGCGAGGTGGTTCGATGCCGCCGCGAGCGCACCCTCGGCTCGCGCTTCCCCACCACGGTCTGTCTGACGTACCGAGAGGACCAACAACTCAACGAAGACACGCGCAGGTACTTGGATCGGCAACAGCGCATCCCGGATGGCAGGGGCGGCTAGGATCTATGCCGCCCGATGAGGCGTAGTTGAGCTGATCGCACTACGACCCGGGCCACTTTCTGCTTGCCGCGGCGCGTGTCTGTCCGATTATCGCGGGCGATCAGCCGGGGCTGTGGAGGTGATGGACACCGGGACGCCGTTTGTCGCCGCCTGCGTGGACTGGGCCACGCGCCGGGCTTCGCGCCAGCAGGACATCCCACATCTGTTGGATTCGTATTGCCGCTTCCTGCGCAGTCAGGGCGTCAATGTCCGACGCTGCAATCTGAAGACCGACACAATCCATCCGCAAATGTGGGCCATCCGCTGGGTCTGGTTCAGCGAACGCACAGAGCCGGGATCGATCAACCCGGCCGACATCGTGCAGCGCCGCCAATATGAGATCGACGGCGCCTTCATCGACGAAACCTTCTTTCGCGAGAGCGCGCTTCACTCGCCGCAATATAGGGCCAGCCCGTTCTACCGAATTGAACAGGATGGGGAGCTGTTCGCGCCGATCGCTGCGACAGGCGAGGCTCAGGCTTTTCCGGTGTTCAATGACCTCGCGGCGCTGGGTTGCACCGCCTATTTCGGCGCAAGGCTGCGCGGCTTTGGCGCTTCACATGAGCTGGTGAGCATCGCGGTGGATAATCCAGAGGGGCTAACCGCGGCGACGTTGGAGAACGTGCGCAAGAGCGCACAATTGTTTGCGCTTCCCCTCAATCTGCTACTGCAACACGAGATCAAGACCACGATCGCGCGAACCTATATCGGGCGCGATCCGGGACAGCGCGTGTGCGGCGGCATGATCGAACTCGGTCAGGTCGTGGAGATCGAAGGCGCCATCTGGTTCTCGGACATCCGCGGCTTCACGCGCATGAGCGAAACGCTGGCGCCCGCGGAGCTGCTGGCGAAACTGAACGCCTACTACAAAGCCGTTGTCGGCGCGATCTATGCGCATGGCGGCGAAGTGCTGAAATTCATGGGCGACGCCGTGCTGGCGATCTTCCCCGCGCAATCGCTCAACGGGCCCGAGCGCGCTTGCGCGGCCGCGCTCGAGGCGGCCGCGGCGTCACGACAATCGCCGGTTCGCAATGAGGAGCTCAGCGACGGAATTGCGCTGCATTATGGCGTCGCGCAGTACGGCAATATCGGCGCTGCGGACCGTTTGGATTTCACTCTTATCGGCAAGGAGGTGAACCTAGCCGCGCGGGCAAAGGACCTCACGGTCAAGGCCGGCGCGCCGCTTGTCTGCACGCGCGCCTTCAAGGAGGCCGCCCGCACGCCAATGCGTGCGATCGGAGGCTTCGACGCGAAAGGCTTGCGTGAGCCGATAGAACTCTTCGCCCCGCAACTGGATTAGGCCTCACCGCCTGCGGAACACATGGTAGCGGAACGCTTGTTCGGCGCCCGACGGCGTCACGTGCGTTTCGCCGTGCGTTTCGAGCAGTTGAAGCTCCGGTCCGAGCAGGCGGCCCAAGCTCCTCGCATCGTGCTGCACTACCGGCAAACCGCTGCACTGCGCCGGCCCGCCGGGTGCGAAGCCGCCGATGATGGCCCAGCCCTCTGCGGGAATTGCGCGCCGCAGCGTGTTTGCGTACCCCTCCTGGTCGTCAGGTTCGGTCAAGAAGTGCAGCACGGCGCGATCGTGCCATAGATCGAACGCATGATGCGGCCGCCACGCCGTCACATCGGCGACGATCCACTCGATCCGTTCGGCGCTGTCGCCAAGACGCTTGCGCGCCTGATTCAGCGCAGCTTCGGAAAGGTCGAGCACAGCGAGCGAGAAGCCCTCAGCAAGCAGATGATCCGCCAGCGTCGAGGCGCCGCCGCCGACGTCCACAATGCGCGCATCTCGCCCAATGCCCGTGCGCCGAATGAGCCGCAGCGACACTTCGGGCGTCGGCTGAAACCAGCTCACCTCATCTGCGGGCTTGGCGGCGTACACGCTATCCCAATGCACGCGCCGGTCGGCCGTCCCGTTCATTTTCAGCTCCGCGGGCGCGCCGCGCCCCAATAATTGTAGCCCGCCCATTTCGGCGCCCTCGGCAGGTACATGGTGTCCAGTTGCTCGATCTCGAAGCCGGCCGAGCGCACGATGTCCGGAATGTCGCGCGTCAGATGACAGCCCCCGCCGATGACCCGCCACACCGGTTCGATCCGACGTTGCCACCGGCGCACGCCGGGATCGGGCGCAAGTCCGTGTTCGCAAAACAGAAGACGCCCATCGCGTTTGAGCGCTGCACGCGCACGCTCGAGCGCGGCGACCGCATCGGGGATGGTGCAGAGCGAATAGGTAACGAGGACGGTGTCGACGCTCTGAGGCGCAAGCGACAAATGCTCGGCTCGATCGCTCAACATCTCGATCGGAAACGGCGCGCGCCGGGCGCTCTTGGTTGCGCGTTTGCGCATGCCTGTCGCAGGCTCGTTCGCGTAGACCCGGGTCACCTTCTGCGCGTCGTAATGAGGCAGATTCAATCCCGAGCCGAAACCGAGTTCCAGCACGACGCCGCGGGCGTGCGGCACGACTTTCTCGCGCTGCAGACGCACCGGATTGCACGAACAGCTCATGCTGATCAGTTGCGGCAGGATGTAACGCTCATAAAGGTTCATCTCTGGCACTCACGGACGCGGGATGGAGTTCAGTCTGCGCCAGGTTTGGCTCTGGCAGAACGGGCCGGCGCAGCCGCGCAGCCGCAACACGTCGCGATCAAGCGTGATCGTCCCGCGATAGGTGCGGCCGTCTTCGGGATTGAGCACGGCGCCGTCGCGCCAAGCGCTCCCGTCCCACCGGAAGTCGCGCAGGATCAGCGCGCCGACGGCGCCGGGGCGCACTTCCGCGGGATCCCACACCCAGATGAGACGCCCGCACAACAGCGCGCGATCGGACGCGCAGGGCTGCAGACGCACGACGGCGCCCAGGCCGCGCGTCGCCCAATCGTCGTGCACGGCGAGAGCGGTCTGCGCCCGCGCAGGCGTCGCTGTCCCGACGAGCAGCGCGGCCAGCATGATCGCCGCGACCTTCATCGGCGTTCGCTCCTTCATCGCGCAGCTCTTGCGCGCCGCGGCTGCGAAGCGCGCAAGGTAGTCCGGATGCTCCGTGCCCATGAGCCGATCCCACCATGTGAAATAGAGCCCATAATTCCAGCCAGCCTCCGCATGATGGATGTCGTGGTGCGTCGTCGTCGTCATGAAATCGAACAACGGTTTGCCGTCGCGAGCGGCGGGATAAAGTTCGTACCCGCTGTGCCCGATCGTATTGCGTGCGATCTGATGCACCATGAAAAGGCCTACGATCTCCCACTGGGTCGGCACCAGAAGCATCCAGATCGCCACGAAGCCGGCATTCACCGCGGCCTCCGCAATATCGAAGCTGTAGGAGGTGAACGGCGAAGGATTGTGCGACCGGTGATGCCGGCGATGAAACGCGCGGAACAGGCGCGGGTCATGCATCAACCGATGCGTCCAGTAGAAGTATGCATCGTGGACAACGATCATGAGCAGCAACGACGCAGCGGCCCACCACGGTCCCCAGTTGGCCGCCAGGTCGGGGCCGGGCAGGTAGCCCGCACGCTCCACCATGAACAGCAGCGCGCCGATGGTGGAAAAGATAGCCAGCGAGCGCAACGAGATCAGGAACTCCGTCCTGAGCTGGCGCGCCGGCGGGGTGGTCGGGCGGATTTTCCTGCCGGCCAGCGCTTTGGCGAACACCACCCAAAGAGCGAGCCAGACGCTGACCGCGAAGACGACATAGCGGGAAAGGTCGGTGGCCATGCTTTCCAGCCACTGGCCGAAAAAGGCGTAAAGGTCGGCGAATGTCATTCGAACTCCTCCGATTGAGGAGCTCAGTTCGCCATGCGCGGACTCGCGCGTCTCGCCGCGGCCGAAAAAGCCGCGTCGCTTTCGAAATCAGCCAGGATTTTCCGGAATCGGCGAGCCTGCAAGCGGCGCGCCCTTGCGCCATTCGGTGGGCGTTACCCCCGTCGCCTCCTTGAAGGCGCGATTGAACGGCCCGAGCGAGCCGAAGCCCAGCTCGAACGCGATCGCCGAAACTGGCGTGCGCGCCTTGGCTGGATCGGTCAGCAAGCGCTTGGCCGCCTCGATACGGTGCGCATTGACGAAGGCCGCGAAGTTGCGGTGGCCGAGATGGTCGTTGATAAGCCGCCGCAGCCGGTGCTCAGGCGCCCCCAGTTCTTCCGCCAGCGCGCCGATGGCGAGACCTTCGCGCCGCCATGCTTCACCCTCGCGCATCAGCGCGTCGAGACGCTGCAGCGTCAGCCGATCGCCGGCGTCGAGGCCGTCCTCAATTTCCGTCAACGGGGGCGTCGCTGCGCCGAACAGGGCCGGGTTGGCCAGCAGGAACACCGCTGCGCCCATCACGCAGAACACCGCCAGCGCCAGCGCGCCGGCCAGCGGATACCAGGCCGCCCTCACGCCGAAGACCTCGCCGATTTCGAATCCGGCGAGCACCAGCACGAACAGCGTCGCCACGGCCAGGAACGCTCCGCGCAGGCGCCGGCGCGTTTCCACCAGATCGCCGCGCCAGCTGCGCGCCACCACGAACAGCGCGTGCGCCGCAAAGCCGATCTCGATCGCATTGTGCATGAGCCACACGGGCCCATGCAGCGCCGGCGGCCCCAGCCAGCCGACGAGGCCCAGCGCCGTCAGCCCCGCGAACGGCGCGAACGCCAAGGGCGTCAGCCGCCAGTCCTCGAACAGCGTGACGATGAACAGCCAGAAGAGACCCCCGCCTCCAAGCGCCATGAAATGCACGACGGCGCTCACCGGCTCGATCACATCGTGCGCCAGCGGCGAGGATTGCAGCGCGTAAGCGATGACGCCCAAAGCCAGCAGCACGCCCGCGACTCGCGCTGGCTGGCCCGCCCCGCCGCGCCACAAGCCGACCGCCGTCGCAATCAGCGCGCCGATCGCCACCCCGCGCAGCAGCAATTCCAGAACGTCCGCGCCCGCCATGCGCGAGGTCTAGGCGCAGGCGCGGCGCGCGACAATGCATGGAGAGTGGGCGCCGGCTTACCTGATCTATTCAGCGCGTCCGAACACGAGGCGGGCGAGCAGGTGCGGCCCTCGCAACCCATTCATGGCATGCGGCGCCCGCACAGATCCAAAGCGCACACAAATTGCGGAACGGATGGCAAACAGCGAGGTTTACAGCGCGTTGGACGATGGCCGAACGCCTCATCTGCATCTGGTGCAACCAGCCCTTCGAGACCCAGGACGTTGGCCCGCGCACCGCATTCTGCTGCCCCGCCTGCGAGCAGGTGTTCGAAAGCGCCGAATCTGCGGCCGCGGCGCTCCGCGAAGAGGCGCGTGTGGCGCTGAGACGGAAGTCGCCTGACGGCGAATGAAGGCGCCGAGCGGGGCTGCGGCGCCACGGCGCAGCCGAAGAGCTTAGGTCGTCAAGCAGACCCGGAAAAAGCAGCGGCGTTTACGGCAATTAATAGTCGGGCGAGTGATCCTCCCGACAGTGATGCGCTGGTCTCCGTTTCACCTACCTGGTCGCCCCGGCGAAGAGCCGGGGCGGCGCCCTTCCGAAGCGCACCCGCTCGATGCGCTCACGCTCATCTGGCTGGCGGGCGGCGGCGGCGTGCTGGCCGCGATATTCGTCTGGTTCGGCTGACCTCCAGCATCGTGACTCCCGTCACAGCGATAGGGTAAGCGGGTCGCTACCTTCTCCTCATCGAAGCCAACGCTTCGAGACAAGAGGAGCAAGACAATGACCAAGTTCTACAGCCTCGTGATCGCCGCTCTGGCATGCGCCCCGGCCGCTTACGCCATGCTCGCGCAGGCCGCGCAGATCGTCGCCTGATCCGAAATCCCAAGCCGTTTCGAGAGCCCGTCAATGACCAAGCTGTTCGCCCTCGTCGCCGCCTGCGCCGTGTTCGCCCCGATGGCGCTGGCCACGCTGAACCAAGCCGCGCTGATCGTCGCTTAGCCCCCAACTCCGGCGATCAGGCCCTGCCCACAAGCCAACGGCGCGGCATTACAGAAGGGCGCGGAGGCTGCTCCCCCTCCGCGCTCTTCGCGTGTTCTAGGTGCTGGGTTCTAGGGGCTAGGGTCGGCGTGCAAACAAGCGCGTGCGCGCCCTAGGGTCCAGACTCAATTGAGCCAATATGCGACGATGGCGGCGAGATGCACGGCGGCCAGGTAATTGCGGGCGAGCTTGTCGTAGCGGGTGGCTATGCGCCTGAAATCCTTGAGCCGGCAGAAGCAG
>Ga0209172_10001271_pt1 | contig 55484 bp, 47 predicted proteins | sample LarsenN4metaG_FD_184113 | JGI IMG/M metagenome (GOLD analysis project Ga0209172, IMG submission 184113) | Hot spring sediment bacterial and archeal communities from British Columbia, Canada, to study Microbial Dark Matter (Phase II) - Larsen... ...
CACATAGGGGGCGATCAACGCCCATTCCTTGTCCGTGAGGTCGGTCGGGTAAGGTTTTCGGGGTTCCATAGCGGCAATGGTACCCCCCCCTATTTGGCAATTGCAAGCTTTTTAAACACCCTCTAAGCAATACGTGCTGGTCTTGATGTCGCCGCGAAAGCCTAGCACCACGAGATCAAACGGTGAGAATCGCTGCTGTCGGCGCTGTATATCATGGGCGACGAACTCAATGCCACTTCGTCCCAAATCGCGGAACACATTGATCTCCCGAATATAGCCTCTTGCGAAGGATTGCCACCAGTAACCGCAGAACACGACAAGGGTCTGCTGTCCGGTATCCCCTGATAATTGTATGCCCATCGCTTGCAGGTCACTGACGATTCGTTGCCAGGTTGTTCGCAAGATGTGCCCACCAATCGCTTCGGGAGCATCAGCGTTGAGAAGTTGGTCAATAAACGTGTCGGCGTGCGTGCCTTCAATGCGCTCTCGGTAAAACGCCGCAAAGGTTGCCGTCCGTCCGCCTATAGTAATGAGGCTTGCACCTAGCCCGTCAAATATCTCCAGGGCATGAAGCCGTTCCTGTGGCGTGAGTGAGCGCGGTGCACGCAGATAGCGCACCGCCAATGTGCGATTCGCATCTGATAGACGCGGGTTGAGTCGAATCTCAATCGGTTCGGCATCGCTCAAAGGATTCACCGTTGATAGGGTGCCGCGCCCAAATGGTGCACGCGCATGACCTCATGGCCGCGGGGGTCGATCACCTTGACGGCGGCGCGCTGGTGCGGACCGGCCGGGAACGGCAGCGACACCGTGCCGCTCCGTGCGGCGAACTGCCCCTCATCGATGACGCCGTTGCGCGCGCGGGCCAGCTTGTCCCAAGCCTTCCGGTCGGGAAAGAAGGCTTGGGTGATGCCGAAGGTCCGTCCGTCGTCATCCGTATCGACAAACCACGCCGCCACGTTGTCGGCGCTTGTCGGCAGGATGGTGTTGCCCCCCGGATGGTAGATGTCGACGCCCTGCATGTCGATGACGAACTGCCCATCCTTGGTCCGCCTGATCTCGGTGCGTGGGCTGCCAAAGACGGTGAAGCGTTGACGGCTCGGCGTCTCCTTCAGCAGGTCGCCCATGTTGACGTCGGGACGGATGTGCGCCAGGTGGCCGCGCACGCGCGGGTTCGGATCGTCATGGATGATGGCTTGCGCCGCCGCGTCGAACGAGAATCCAGCGAAGACCAGATCATCGAAGCCGCCGCGCATGGCCTGCGGCAGGGCGTTTTCCACCTGAAACGCCGTCACCGGCCCGTACTGTGGGCCAAAGGACACCGCCACCGTGCGCGTCTGTCCGTTCTCCGTCTGCCACTCCCCTTCGGCGTGCACATAGTCGCCGCGGCGCGGCTCCAGTCGCGCAAACCTCATCACCTGATTGTTCGGAAAGCGCACGCCATCTCCACGCAGCAACTGAATCATGTGGTCGAGATAGGCGTCGGCATTGACGGGCTCATGTCCTCCCTCGCCGTCGACCGGCATGACCGCTTCTACCGTGAACGGCCCCGACACCCGCACCATGCCTTTGACGACCTCCGGCTGGTCCACCAGCTCCTCTTGCTCGGCATTGGCGGCGATGCAGGCATTCACCTCGTCCATCTTCGCCCGCCATGCCGCGCGGTATGCCGTCAGCGCAGCTTTCAGTTCGGGGGTCCACTCCTCGTCGGCGTCAAAGGGGACCTCCCACTCCTTCCAGCCTTCCTTCGGGAGCTGCCAGCGCCGACGGTCGGCGTCGGTGATCGCCTTCTTGCCCTCGCGCGTTTCCTTCTCCAGCAGCTTGGCCGCCAGTCGCTGGCGCACCTCCGGCGTGACCGTGTGCCACGCGGCGTTGAGGACTGCTAATGTCTCGTCAAGGATGGGGTGATGTCTGGCGAAGATGGCGTCCAGGGCGACATTCTGCGCGATGCTTCTCAGCGTGATGTGCGGGACTGTTTTATACTCGAAGCCATGCGCTGGGTTGGCCGATTGGTCGGATGAGGGTGTGCCACCGTTTACCCCTGCCGCGTTTTTGACTTTATAGAACGGGAATGTCGCCGTCAGCAGCCGCTGCCGTGCCAACGCGATGGCCACGCGGCTGGTGTCGATGGTGATCCAGCGGCGACCCCACGGCTCCGCGACGTAGGCGGTTGTGCCGCTGCCGCAGGTTGGGTCAACAACCAAGTCGCCTGGGTCAGTCGTCATCAGAAGACAGCGTTCGATCACCTTCGTGCTCGTCTGAACGACGTCTTGCTTGGCATCGATGTCGCCTGGTCTCTTCGTGTCATCCCAAACATTCGTGAGAGGCTGAACGGGAACGTCATCGAGAACGCGTACATACCGTATGCTCTTTTCGGAAGCTTCTCTGCGATTGCCCTGTGCGAGCCGCTCCATCCCAGCCAGCGTCGTGTTCCCGTGAGCGTTCGGTGGCAGATGGACAGAACGTCCTTGAACCGCGACAGGCTCACGGCCGCTTGCGGTGGCTCCCTGTGACGCTCATCCATCCTGGGAATATGGTTTGACTCGCTTGCCCTCAGCCATTCACCTTCTTACCTCAGCCACTCCAAGATTCTCTCGCTTGCCGTCTTCGAACTCTCCCCTAGAATGCGCCCATCCACCTCCTTCACGGCGTTCCTTGTTAACAAAGAGCTTCTGATAGTTTACTTGTGCGGCGTCACGGCCATACCACAGCCAGTCGTCGAAAACATTTCCCAGTCGTTCTGCAGATTGGCCTCCAGTCGTCACAAAGGCCATGAGACCGAGGGAATTTTCGCCCCCGAACACCTCATCCATCACACACCGCACGCGATGCACATTCTCGTCCCCGATCTGCACGAAGATGCTCCCGGTGTCCGCCAGCAGCTCGCGGCAGAGGACGAGGCGGTCGCGCAGATACGCCAGGTACGAGTGCACGCCGAGCGTCCAAGTATCGCGGTAGGCCTTGACCATCTCCGGTTCACGGGTGAGGTCGCTTGCCTTGTCCTTGACGTCGCGCTTGCCGATCTCGGGCTGGAAATTGGAGGCGAACCTGATGCCGTAGGGTGGGTCCATGTAGATCATCTGCACCTTGCCCGCCAGGCCCTCGCGATAAGCCAGGCTCGCCATCACTGGCAGCGAGTCGCCCAGCATCAGGCGGTTGGCCCAGTCCACATTGTGCTGGTCACACTGGATGGCTTGGCGGTCGTCCAGTTGCGGGTCGGCGAACAGTGAGCGCTGCACGCTCTCACGCCCCGCGACTTTGAGAATCGCCTGGGCCGAGATGCGCTCGTGGATGTGCAGGGCCACCGGGTCCACCTCAAAGCCTGTCTGCTCGCGCTTCCCGGCCCACTCCAGCCACGGCTCACGATTCAATGGGCGAGACCGGGCGGTCTCCAGCCATTCCGGCAGCTGATCCGATGCCCCCGACGCGTCAAACCGCAGCACCGGCGGCAAGTGCGGGTCGTAGGCGAAGGACATCCGCGGCGCCTCGCGCACCCTTCCCTGCGCCGCCAGCCCTGCCGGCGGAATGTTTTTCCGCTTCGCATCATAGCGGTAGTCTACTACCGAGCTCTCTGGGGCCTTCGTAGTTTTCTTACGCGCCATGGCTGAACCCTCTGTTTTTCCTGCTCATCAATAATCAGCAATCAACCTGCCTTCTACCAAGTCCCCATCATAAACCCAATGAAGGAAAAAGAAATTCCACATCGGCTAATGCAAACCACATGGCTTGTTGTTGTCTGTATTTCGATCCTTATTCTCTCAACCATCTGCGAGGTAGCCTCTGGTTTTGAGCTCGTTGAGAGCATGCTGTATTTCTTGATTATCAAACTTAGGCTTTAGCTCAGCTATTCGCTTGACCAAAGAGCACTCACCATGCTCGTCATCCTCTTGAGCGACTCTCCAAGTATAAACAATACTAGCGATAAGTCTAACTCTTCTGCTCGCTTATTACCAAAGCTGCTTATTATCCGGTCGATCTTTCCTTTATGCTGTTCAAGAAAATCCTCGGCCTTCTTAGTGAGAAGGTTAGCCTTATCACCAACACTAATATTGTACATATTTATGTATGAGTCATAAGTTATTCTAACCCCTTGAAGTGTGTTCACAAACTCTAGATCTCCTGCGAGATCGCTAGAATAGGGACCGTAATGGTAAAAATGGAAAGGATATCCGATAGGCACTCCCTCCAACGCTTGTATGAGGTAAATAAGTTTCTGCATCGCGGTCTTGCCTAATTTACCTCCCCTACCCAATTGTAAGGAGGCCATCATGGTTGGAGATTATATCATGTCTCCCTCAAAGTTTACCCTCTTTCGCGTGCACACTGTCATACATCACAGGCACGAGTTTGTCCATGCTCCCATTGTACTTACGAATGCGAGGTATCATTGACTTCACAGCCATCCCTTGCCTAGAATCCTCGGCCTATGAGAGTATGGTTATTGGCAGTCATTCGAGCAATTCTTGCGACCGGATCTTATGTACTCGGCGCCAGCCTCCAGATCGTGCCGGGCATGGCGTTATGGCTCTATCTGGGGCTGGGGATACTCGTCGCTGGCATCACCTTCGTCATTGAATATCTCACCAATATTCGCCCGACCCGTCACTGGCGGGAGGTGGTCCCGGTCATCATCGACGAGATCACGACGTCCTTTGTTGACTTCCTACGAGCTACGGTCGGGGTACAGCCGCGCATGCATATCATGGTCCCGCGCAGGACATGGCGATGGTGCTGGGTACGCCGATATTTCGTGATGTGGTGGTCGCGGGGCATGGAGAACCAGCCCGATGTGAACATCACTTTCCCCATAGGGCAGGGGGTGGTTGGCGAGTGCTATCGCCAAAAAATCCCGATTTATGCGCCTCCAGAAGCGTTGGGCGAAGGCTACCGCTTTCCCCGGCACCTTCGCCCGTTGACCAGGGATCTTCAAGCGATTATCTGCTACCCAATTTATGAGCCACGTCAACGTGGACATCAGTCGGGTAGGCTGATTGGGGTCCTCACTCTTGACTCAAAGACACCCAACGCCTATACTCGGCTCACAAGCGATGTGCACCTACCCAGCATCAACCAGAGTATGGAGCGTATCGCAATCGTGGTCAGCCAAATTTATCACTAACCAGATGGCAGATCACCTAGCTGATGAGTAGGGAAGATCTCATGAAGACGACGAAGAAGTCCCTGAAGCTGACACGAATTAATGGCGGATTCTATACGCTGGAGGGCTATACACCGCCACAAGAAATCACCCCTACCAAGCTGCGCCGGATCACGAAAACCCTGATGAAACGGGTGAAGCCTCCTGCCAAAGCCTCCTGAGCTCCAAGTTCTCGGCCAAGTGTCCGCAGTATCATAAAGCTTGGTGCTACGAACCCTCGCATCCTCAGCCCCTAGAGTCCTCTTCCGCAGGGGGTTTAATTGGGCTTGGATATACCCATCTTCTTTCCCTCTTTCTCTACAGCTTTCTCACCTGCTTTGAGCAGTTAGGGCAGCAATGGAGCCAGAAAACCGGCCAGATGATTTGCGAGCGTCGTCACATCCATTTTCAATTCCCATTCTCTTTTACTTGGGATGGAAATGATGCCGCTGCACTCTTCACAACAATTCGTGATACTGTCGAGCACAAAAGCTACTGGCGTTTGATCAACGGTGTCAAATCGGTAAGCGGTGATCGGTAGCCCAGATTAACCATTGCACCTAACCAGATATTGGCTTGTTGCAAGGGACAAAGTCCGCGCTCAACAGCCAGCACTAAGCAGCCTATCGAGCCCGAGATAGGAACTCCTAGCCTGGTAGCCTCATCACGTGCAGCCTGATCATCGGTCAGGAATATCCATCCCCAGTGGCGGGCGATTGCGAGGCATGAAGCTTCGCCGCCATGTAACCTCGACGGCAACTGACCAAATAAGCGGATCTCTTCCTCATCAGTAACACCAGTCAATCGTATCCAACCATCTTGAACAAAGAGGGAGATAACTTGATGAATGCCTATGTAGAACTGATACCCCTCTTCTATTCCTTCCTGGATCTCCTCATATACCTCCGTCGAGATATACAGCACACCAAATAACTGGCGTAGAAGGTCGAGATGTCTAATACTGGCGAAATTGGAGATTACCGTGGTGTTGGCAATGATGCTCATGGTTTAGGTTGGAAGTAATGGCGCAGAACCTCAGCTTCCTGTTCGGCTTCCTCGGCGGTTCCAGGACCGAGGCGAGGCTGGATGCCGCGTTCGAGCAGAATGTCTTTCATCTGAGCCCAGCTAACGCCAGCCAGGCTGGCGGCCTTCGCTAAGGAAATTACCTCTGTTTGATAGCGATGAACCGCTAGCTGGATGCGCAGCTCAGGGCGGGCACGCAGCAGATGGCGCAAGGCATCCTGAACGACATCCTCTTCGCTGTCGTAGAGCCCGGCCTTTACAAAGTCTTGGGGCCTTGGCATGAAAAGACCTCCTTTTCCTATCCATGAAATAGACTGGTTCATGAGAGTTTTCGAGGAGACCTGATTTCCTTCGAAGAAACATCGATGAAGATGCTGAGGAAGAATCATGCTACTGCATTCAGGGCTCATCGATAGCTTTCTCCTGAGCGAGCGAATGCAGCCCGTTCCAGATGACTTCGGCCACCCCCGATACCGTTCCCTAGGGCCAGCGATCTGCGCATCGAACCACTTCCCAAAAACCTCATGTAGGAGTATCTCGATTTCTTCAAGAGTCGTGCACCCCCCGACACGGGATGCTATGTCTCGAATTTCGGGCTCGTATTCATCATCTGGTGCCCCGCTTTCTAGGAGGTGAATCGGGTCAGCCTGATCGATGGCATGCTTAACAAGTGTGTAGATCGAAATCTTCATACGCGAGGCCTTGCGGCAATTGACCGGCGTCCGCCTTATCATCTCGCTTTGGAGCTGCCAGACAGGACTTTGCCTTTCGCCAAATTCTCGTCGTGACTGGCGCGGAGAGCTCTCTTCCCCAGCCTTCCTGCTCCCACAAAGGCGGAGCACCGCTGTGGGCAAAGCTCAACCCAGGGGAGCAAGAGGCTCGCGAGCTCCCCTACCACCCCAAGGCGTCGGCCATGCGGCGACGGTGGTAACGCGCGTCGCCGAGCAGGTGATAGAGCGTGCGCGAGCGCTGGGTGTGCAGCGTCAGGCCGTACTCGCGGATGACGCCCACGCCGGCGTGCACCTCATGGCCGCCGTCGCACACCTTGAGATGGGCTTCGCTGGTCACCGCTTTGGCCAGATGCACGCTGGATGCCGCCGGCCGGCCGGTGTCCAACTTCCAGAGGGCTTCGTAGGTGGTCCAGCGGGCGGCGTCGAGGTGATTGACCATGGCGATGATGTGGTCCTGCACACGCTGGAAACGCCCGATCGGCTGGCCAAACTGGATGCGCGTGCGACTGTAAGCCACGGCCATGTCGACTACTGCTTGACAGGAGCCGACCTGATAGGCGCACAGGACGGGAATGGCCTGCAGCGCCGCAGCTTCAAGCACCTCCCAGCCGCGCCCCTCGCCGCCGATGACGGCCTCGGCCGGCACCTGGACATTGTCAAACCGAATCTCATCCACTTGTCCCATCCAGCCCGGCAACGTGCGGACGGTCACCCCAGGGGCACCGGCCTCGACGAGAAGCAGCGTGATGCCGCTGGTGCCGTTGCTCGGCGGGGCGGTGCGTACGGCGCAGAGCAGATGCGTCGCCGCCGCGGCATCGTGGACGAAAAGCTTGACACCGTTCAGGACGTAACGGTCGTTCTGCCGGCTGGTCTGCATGTGCACGCGATCTGGCCGCCAACCGTAGTCGGTCTCCGTCACGGCGACGCAGAGCACGCGCTCGCCCCGCGCCACCTGCGGGAGGATAGCCTGTTTTTGGGGGTCGGTGCCGCCGTGTAGCACGGTCAACGCCCCCAGAATGCCTGAAGCGAAGAACGGGCCGGGTACCGGGCCACGCCCCAGCTCCTCGAAGAGCACGGCGGCATCGGTGAGAGATCGCCCTTCGCCGCCGTAGGCCTCGGGGACAATCACCCCCAGCCAGCCCAGCTCAGCGGTCTTGCGGAAGAGCTCTGGTGTGATCCCGGTGGGGGTTTTCTCCAGAGCGAGGAGGGTGTTTTTGTCGTACTCCCGTTCTACAAAATCGGCCACGGAGCCTTTGAGGATTTCCTGCGCTTCCGTCAATCCCAGATCCATTCGTGTCCTTCCTTTGTTGTTGTCCCTCTCCCGGTGGCAGAAAGCCGGGGTGAGGGCCCGCCCGCACTATGAAGCCCCCTCACCCTAACCCTCTCCCGAGGGGAGAGGGGATGAAAAGCCTGTCGCTGTCCGTTCACCACAATTACGCAAGCGATGATGGGATGCGCACCCTCTCACCGCAGCCGTCCCGCCTGTTCCCGCTCGGCGCGGCCGATGCCGATGCGGCGCGCCATGATCACCTTCTGAATGTCCGTGGTGCCGCCCGGGTGAAGACCGACCACGGCGGCGCGCTGGTAATGCTCCAGCAGGCCGTGCAGGGGACCCCACTCAGTATCGTTGGTGAGGGTGTACGGGCCGACGGCGCGCAGGATGATCTCGGCGATCTCCAGCGCCTGCGTTTTGCGCCAATACGACAACTGCGGGCCCTCATAGGAGCGCGGCTTATGGGCGTGGCTCAGCCAGTAGGTGCGCAGGCCGAAGAGGCGCAGGATTTCGTTCTTGATGTAGACCTCGATCATATCGTCGCGCACATCGGGGTCCTGGCTCAGCGTCTGACCGTTGCGTTTGGTGGTGGTACAGTATTCCAGAAATTGATCCACCACGCGGTTGCGGCGGATGATGCCGCCGCCGCCGTGCTCGAGTTCCAGGTGCGTGGTGGCGACCTTCCAGCCGTTGTTCTCGCCGCCGATCAGGTTGAAGGCTGGCACGCGCACGTTGTCGAAGAATACCGTGTGCTTCAGGCCGGGCGAGGCGCCCCCCTCGCCGCCCGCCGTGAGCAGCTCCATCGGCGTCACGGTGATGCCCGGCAGGCCGTAGGGGATCATCAACCAGCCCAGGTTCTCGTGCCGCGGCCGATCCGGATCGGTGACCACGATGGTCCACATCATTTCGCAGCCGTGCAGGCTGCCGATGTAGATCTTCTGGCCGTTGACCACGTAGTCATCGCCGTCGCGCACGGCGCGCGTCTGCACCGAAGCCAAGTCGGAGCCGGCGCCCGGTTCGCTCAGCAGCTGCCAGGTCCGCCACTCGCCGCGGAAGATCGGCGGCAGGAAATGGGCTTTCTGCTCCTCCGTGCCCCAGACGAAAAGACTCGCCCCGCCCAGGCGCCCGCCGGAGTCATAGTAAGGCGGCAAGTGCAAGCCATAGCGGTCCAGTTCCTCCTCCAGGATGATGACGAAATCGACGCTCAGTTCCCCGCCGCCGTATTGTTTCGGATAGGTCGGGTAGAGCCAGCCCTTGGCCCCCAAACGCCGTCCGAGCTCGCGCAGCTTGTGGTACTGCTCCAGCGAGAGGTGGCCTGGATCGACGGGTTGCTCCAGGCCCTCGGGGATGTTCTCCGCCAACCAGGCGCGCACCTCGGCGCGGAAGGCTTGCTGCTCTGGGGTGTACGTCACTTCAAAGTCCATCGGGGTGATCTCCTGTCTGTCTCAATGTCAAAAAGCCTCTACTGCCCTCACCCCAACCCTCTCCCGGAGGGAGAGGGAGCACTCAGCCTGGGACGCCACCGGTGATCTCCCCTTTCCCTGCGGGAGAAGGCGAGGGGGAGGGGGAAAGACGCTAAACGCCCGCCGCTCACGCTAGCGGACTGATCTTATACGGAAACGCCGTGCGCTGCTCCGGGTCGAAGGCGGAGCGGTCGGTGTAATTGGTGTGCAGACCATAGAGGTGCAGGGAAATCGTCGGTTCCGTGCCGTCGTTGCGCACACTGTGGATATCGTCCGGCAAAAACACGATGACGTCGCCTGGCCCTACCCCCTGCGTCCACACCGGTTCTACCTGGGCATAGCCTGGTCGCGAGCCATCATCTAGCCGTTTCCACCAGACGTTTTGCTCCACGCCCCGGATGCCGGCCACCAGCGCCCAAGTACCGTGATTGTGCGGCGGCGTTTTGTTATGGCTCGGCGGCCAGACCACCGCGAACAGAGCCAAAGTATGATCGGCCTCTTCATGCAACGTGTAGAGGGCGGCGCGACCGTTCGGATTGAGCTGTGTATAGGCCTCGGGCAGCCAGGATGGATCGGCCACCACGCGCTGGATGAGCGGCTGCAGTCTGGCCAGCTTGTCGCGGTCGTCGGGGGTTTCGGCGGCAATACGTTTCACATCCGCGATGAACTGCGCCAGATCGTATTTGAATTCCAGGACCGCTTGGGTCATGGTCCCCTCCATTCGATGAGCTTGTAATGCCCGTTCTTACCGGTGTTGTCCCAGTGGTAGCCGTAATCGCGAAAGACGCCTCGCACGCCGCGCGCCACGGGGAGGTCGGGACCGCAGGTGTGGCGGGTATTGGTGATCACCATCTCGCGCGGCGGATGGGAGCCCCCCGCCGGCTCCACCGCTACATCTAAGATATCTTCGATGAACACGCTGTGGATCGGGCCATCGATGCGGTAGCGGATCGGCACGCGCTTAACGCCGAGGAACTCGGTCACCAATACTTGTAAGCGTGCCAGCGGCCCCCCTGCCTTGCCCGAGAAGATCTCGACCAGCGCCTCGTGTTGCGTCGGATTGGCCCGCTCATCGATGTACAGTGCCATCTTCTGATTGCCATCCGACATCAATCCCGGCCCCGGGAAAATCGTCACCCGGACAGCGGTGAGGTCATCCAGGCGCACGTCGCCGTAATGCCCGTCGCGGATGTGGTAGGCGATCGGCACGTTACAGTCGCCCTGCGTGGGTTTGACGGCGAAGAGGCAAGGGCAGAGCAGGTCGCAGTTACAGTTCTCCAGATAATCCGCCTTGATGTACCAGGGCGTTGGACTCATGGCTCCCTCCTACCCCGTGCCAGCGCACCAGACGCTGGGCATGAATGTCGTGATGCCCTCTTTATCGAAATGGGCGTCGTGCCACTCCTCGTCGAAATGCGGTGGCGGTCTCCATCAGCATGCCGAGTATAACCGAACACAGGGCCGAGGTCTACCCCATCAAGGTTTGAATAAACCTTGAATTTCCTCTATACTGTGGGCGAAGTTTGCATGCCAATCCTTGTCTCACCCTGATCTTGATCGCCTGAGCCGTCATCTGAAAGCCCCAGTGACATACGTGAGATGTCAACCATGGACCCTGCCGTGTACCCATCCACGCAGCCTAACAAGCGCGTGCCAACCTTTTCGCTCTGGAGCAGTCTCTTGCTGCTCGCGGTCGCCGTCGGTCTGACCCCGGCCGGGGAGCAGAGGCAGGATAGCGCAGTTGTGCTGATGGAGGTGTCGGGGACCATCGACCTCGGCCTGGCGCCATACACCACCAGGGCCATCCGCGAAGCGGAGGACATGGGGGCGGCGGCGTTGGTCCTGCATATCAACACCCCCGGCGGGCGCGTCGATGCCGCCATTCAGATGCGCGATGCCCTGCTTAACGCCAAGGTCGACACCATTGCCTTCATCGACAAAGAGGCTTATTCGGCCGGCGCCTTGATCGCCCTGGCCTCGAAACAGATCTACATGACCGGGGGGGCGGTCATCGGGGCGGCGACGCCGGTCGACCAGAGCGGCCAAAGGGTCAGCGAAAAATACGTTTCGGCCATTCGTAAGTTATTTCGGGCCACCGCCGAGCAAAACGGCCGGCCGCCGGAGGTCGCCGAGGCCATGGTCGACGAAGACGTCGCCATCCCGGGGTTGATCGACAAGGGCAAGCTCCTAACCCTGACGACGCAAGAAGCGCTGCAATGGAAGGTGGCCGACGGCCGCTTCGACACTCTGCAGGCGCTCCTCGAACACCTCCAGCTCTCCTCAGCCCAGCTCATGCGCCTGCGACCGAATTGGGCGGAGTCCCTGGTGCGGGCGATCACCCACCCCATGGTCGCCTCGCTGTTGCTGTCGGCGGGCATGCTTGGGTTGCTGGCGGAATTGTTGTCGCCCGGCTTTGGGGTCCCTGGCACACTCGGGCTCAGCAGTCTGGCCCTCTTCTTCGGCGGGCACTATTTGGTGGGGCTGGCCGGCTGGGAGGAAGCGCTGCTGATCGGTGCAGGGGTGGTCCTGCTGGCAGCGGAGCTGCTGGTCATCCCCGGCTTCGGGGTGGCGGGCATCCTCGGCATTCTGGTCCTCGGCGCCGGGGTATTTCTGAGCTTTCTCGGCAGCTTTCCGTCTCCAGCGGACATCTGGCGCGCGACGACATCCCTGCTCATGTCCGTGATCCTCCTCGGCGCCGGGGCCGGGTTGATGATCGCCCTGCTGCCGGGGTTGCCGATCTGGTCCCGTCTCAACCTACGCGCTCGGCTGGAGAATGCCTCTGAGCAGGGCGCTCCGCCGCCGGAAGTCCACCACGCAGCGCCCCCCAGGCTTGGCGCGCAGGGCGTCACCCTGACTCCGCTACGACCTGCCGGCACTGGTCTCTTCCAGGGGGAGCGCCTGGACATCATGTCGGAGGGCGAATACGTGCCAGCGAATACGCCGGTGACGATCGTCCGGGTCGAGGGCAATCGCGTCGTAGTGCGCACACTAACGCAGCCACCGGCATAGAGAAGGTGTCGGCGTTTAGCTCCGACCAGTCGGCGAGAAGCTAGCGATGAGTTGTCCCCTCAGCCCCCTGTCCCCTGCTCGGTACTGACCGTTGCGGGTTGAACACTCACCAACAGGCTAACGAGCACAAAGGAGGATATGTATGGATCTCTCAGGGGCCGTGGTGATCCTGTTGCTCATCGGCGTCGTCGCCGTCTTCGCGCTGTTCCTGTACTTCATCCCCGTGGGGCTGTGGATCAGTGCTTACTTCTCCGGCGTCCCGGTGAGCCTGTTCACATTGGTAGGCATGCGCTTACGCAAGGTCAACCCGCATGCCGTCATCCGCCCCCTCATCAGCGCCACCAAAGCCGGGCTCACGCTGGAAATCGACAAGCTGGAGGCCCATTACCTCGCCGGCGGCAACGTCCAGCAGGTGGTCAATGCGCTGATTTCGGCGGACAAGGCCAATATCGATCTCAACTTTCAGCGTGCCACGGCCATCGACTTGGCCGGCCGCGACGTGCTCGAGGCGGTGAAGGTCAGCGTCAATCCCAAGGTCATCGAAACGCCCAAAGTCGCCGCAGTCGCCAACGATGGCATTCAAATCATCGCCCAGGCGCGGGTGACGGTGCGGGCCAACATCGAACGCTTGGTGGGCGGCGCCGGCGAGGAGACCATTCTGGCGCGCGTCGGCGAGGGCATCGTGTCGACGATCGGTTCGTCGACTTCGCATAAGGCGGTGCTGGAGAACCCGGATAACATCTCCAAAACCGTGCTGTCCAAGGGGTTGGACTCCGGCACGGCGTATCAGATCCTGTCCATCGACATCGCCGATGTGGACGTCGGCAAGAACATCGGCGCCGAGCTGCAGATCGATCAGGCAGAGGCCGACAAGCGCATCGCTCAGGCCAAAGCGGAGGAGCGTCGGGCCATGGCGGTCGCCGCTGAGCAAGAGATGAAGGCGCGGGTGCAGGAGATGCGGGCCAAATTGGTCGAAGCCGAGGCGCAGGTGCCGCAGGCCATCGCCGAGGCGTTTCGCCAGGGTAATATCGGCGTGCGGGATTACTACGACCTGCGCAATGTCCAGGCCGATACGCAGATGCGGGAATCGTTGGCCAGCGGCGAAGAGGGTCGCCGACAGGAGTCCGAATAAATGGCGGAGAGCACAGAGCAACGCCCTAGGAAAGAAGCCGAGTCTCTACGCGCCCAAGTCGTTGCCGCCCTGAAAACGCACTTGGGCTTGCAGCAGGCTTTTCTGTTGGCCGAAATTCTGACGCCACCTGTGGCCAAACGCCGAGCACGACCCCGCCCAGATGCACGAGGGAGGATGGTTTGCGTTACCATCTCCCTTGGGGTCGCCGCTTTCTCGATGATGGTGATGGCGCTCGACGTATGCCCAAAGTCCCCCAACTGCTACTGGACGTTCAAGACCGCTGCCGGGGAGACGCCGACGTTGCCGATGGTGGCGTTCCAACTCTTCGCGGTAAACGTTCACGTGGCGGCGGCATCGCAGTGTCCTCGACTATCTGACCGCGGCGTGCGAGGCGACGCTGCGCGGCGAGGCTGCTCCTTCCCTGCGGCCAACACCTGCCGCGCTTGAACAGATCCTGCGCCCTGCCGCATAGCTCGGTGATATCAACCACCGGCTACTTCTTGCCCAAGGATCACGTGAACGTCTACGAGTCTTTCACCCGCATGCTGGTCGTCGCTTCACGCCGGCGACCAGCATGCGGGATCCAGTCAACGAGCTACTTGGCGTGCGCCGCACGCATGGCCATGGCCTTGGGCTCGACCTCCTTCGTCACTTTTTCGATGACGAGCTCGCGGTCCAGCGCCGCCGCGATGGTCGGATAGCCGGCGCGTTCGAGCATGGACGGCAGCTTGCCCCCTTTAAATTGGTCCAGCGTCCATTGCAGCGTATCGGGAACGACGGCCTTATCCCAGTAGATGCGCACATCCTGGTTGCGTGGACCGTAGTGGTAATGGGGCCCTTCCTCGAAGCAATCGAAGGCCAAGAGTTCGATTTCTTGACCAGCGACATCGCTCAGGACGTGGATGGCCATGCCGCGATCCGCAGCCAGCTCGCGAAATTCCAGGCCAAAACGGATGTTTCCCGCCTCGATGATCACGTCGCCGCGGTTATGGGTAACCGTGCGCCGCTGCTTCACCGCCATGTAGCGCGCCGCTTCCTCGACCTGATCGAGCTTGCTCAACACCAAGGGGCAGTCGAGTTTATTGGCGATATCCTCGTACCCGGCCTTCTTGAGCATCTCGGGCAGCCGACCGCGGAGTTGTTTCAGCGTCCAGCCCACCGGGTTCCCGGCCGTGGTCTTGTCCATGTCATAGCGGATATTGCGGCCGTTCGGATCGTAGTGATAGTGCGGATTCTGATCGAAGCAATCGAACCGCAACAGTTCTTTCTCTTCGCCATCTACACAGGACACGACCTGGAGGCTCACCCCTTGGTCGGGCATGAGCGCCCGGTACTGCAACGCAAACGACACGATTCCAGCGTCGAATTTGGTATTGCCGATCTTCATCGCCTTCTCCCTCCCACCTATCACATGCGACGCCATTGAGCGAGGTGTCAACCCCTAGATGAGCTGCCCTATTGTAGCACTCCTTGGCACCGCAGGTCACGCAAGATCTACAATCCCCGGCCAGCACCACCATTTTCCGGACGATCACACGCACACAGACATCGCCAGAGCTGTCGTCAACTTGGCCAAGATGGCCTGGCTCTTCGTTATGCTTATCTCTGCCTCGCCCCCCCGGTGCGCGAGATGAGCCCATCCCCTATCTTACCAGATGAGCCTGTTCAGCGTCCGTATCGCCGCACTGGCGAGGGCGCGCGCATCATCGAACAAGGTGGCGAGCTGATAGGTCACAAGAAAGAACAGGCTGTAGAAGGCTGCCCGATACGTGTGCGCCCACGTTACCATGCGACGCATCAGTACATGGGGCGCAAGCCACCGGTGCGCTGCGAGACTCCCAAGCAGGCCTAGCACCGCCCCGCCCACGATATCAGTCGGGTAGTGCAGCCCCAGATAGACTCTGGGCAGACAGATGACGAGCAGGGCATACGCCAACCCCAGGATCCCAAGGCGGCGCGACACCAAGAGCATCCCAGTGGCCAGCCCGACGAACAGAACGGCGTGATCACTCGGGAACGCGCTCCACTCCTCAAAGGGCGAGAGTGACGTCCCCAGAGGCAGCCGCAAAGCCAGTGCAGGATTATGGATGGGGCGCAGCCGTAGGGGAAGGGCAAAGACAAGTAGTCGGGCGATGGCCAGCGCGCCCAGCGTTCCCAGCAGCGTGGCCAGTAGGGTGACGCGCGTGCGCCGCACCTTGGCTGGCCCCTGCTCGGCAAACCAGACCCACCACAGCATGGACAGGAACACGCCCCCTTTGAGGAGGTGAGTACGGCTGATCAGCCCGATGAGGGCATCCACGCTTGCCGACCACTGGGCTAATTGATTGAAATAGCCCACAATAAGCTCATCCAGAGCCAACATAGCGGGCAGCCTTCCGTGAAAGAGGCCATCGCCGCGGGCCCACGTCCAATCCGCTAGCGTGCTTTAATGGTCATCAGAGATCGATCCTCACCTGCAGGGGCCGACACCAGGCGGTTCGATGATGGGCAGCTCAAAGAAATCCGACCTCCCGAAAGTCTAATAGTCGCGGCGCCAGAGGAAATCGACGGCCGAATCGCCGCGATCGCTCGTGCTCCCTTTGAGCTTCAAGCTTGGGGTGATGCTATACTCGACGCCGACGCGATTACCCCCACCCCGTCCCAGGCCAAATTCATAAGACAGGAAGATATCCTGGGTGACGTACTGCCCGACACTCACGCCGCCGGTCCCGAAGGTCTCCCCCGCGCCAATGGTGAGTGCATCAAGGCCGAGCACCCCCCCCAGGGCTTCTTGTAGCTTGCCAGCCACGATGCTGCCGGCTGCCCCGCCCAATTGGGCGGAAAGGTCCTGCTGCTCGGAACTGGTCAGACGGTCCATGGTCTTGCCCACGACCAATAACGACAGGATATCCGTTTGCGCGAGCTCAGGCGTGCTGCTGAAGCTGAGCTGTGGCTGTCGAGCTTTGCCTTCGACGTGGATCTCCACCAGGTAGTTGGAGACCGTGTGCGTAACCGTGATATCGAGATCGGGGTTGATCTCGGGCGAGCCCGTAAACGTCACTTGGCCCTGTTTCATGACGAAGCGCTTGCCCAAGAAACTGGCGAAACCACGCTCGATGGCGATGCCGCCGCTGAGCACGAACGGCTCCTCCAGCTTTTTCGCGATATCGATCTGGCCGCTGATCTCGATGGCCGTCCCAGGTCCCTGGATCCAGGCGTTGCGGGGCATATCGACGTGGATGTCAGCCCGTAAGAAGGGCAAGGGCACATCAACCTGCAGCGGCTTGGCTGCCCCGCCTTCGGCGGCCACCGCTTGTGGCCCCGGCCCGTACACGCCTTTGACGGTGAGTTCCCACGGCTCGACAGCCTTTGGTCCCGAGCCAGGGATTTGGTTGACTTGCACCCGCAGGCGCGATACGGTGACGGTGCCAGCGGCCAGCATGGACTGGAGCGACCCGCGGACGGACAGATCCATCGACGTCTGTGCCTGGATGAAGGGCGTGTGCATAGCGGTGAAATCACGCGCCCGTATGGTCACATCCACCTGCTGCAGCGTCGCCCCAGCCAGCTGGGCCCAGCCCATCACCTCCAGAGCGCCACTCCGGGACCCCACCCGCAATTGTCGGATCTCGATGCGCTCCCCGGCCAAGACGATGCGCATGTGGATGTCCCGATAGCGTTCCCCGGTAGCCACCAGTTGTAATGCCCCATTGTCCAGCTCAAGAGAGCCATGCAGTCGTGGCTGCCGGAGGGTACCGTTCGCCCGCATGTCGACGTTCAGCGTCCCGGCGCTATGCGTCACTCCCGGGGCGATACCCTGCAGCATATCCAAAGGGAGATTTAGACTGCGAATCTGCATGGCCAGGGCGCCATCGCCGGCAAGCCCAACACTGCCCTGGACCTGGAGCAGTTCACGTCCTTGCAGACGCCAGCGTAGGTCTGTACGCACCGTCTGATCGGCCAGCTCCACCGCCGCGCGCATCTCTCCTAGGGGTTGCTCCTGCCAGACCAGGGAGGTGAGTTGTAATGTTCCCTGCCCGTGAGGCTGTTGGAGAGTGCCCCCAAGGGTCAAGTCCAGCGACAGTTGTCCATCCGGCACGTCGGTGTCAGGCCTCACCGCTCGCACGTTGGGAGCGATTTGGAGCCGTTGCACTCGCACGTCAGCGCTCAACACCCCCGTTTGTTCCAACCTTCCGGCGATGCTGAGCCGTTGCGCGCCGCTGCGGAGATTGAAGCGCTGCATGGCGAGATCGCCTTGCGGGGTGCGAACGATCTCGATGGGACCCTCGTTCTGCCACGCCAGTTCTTGGTGTTGCACATGCAGGCGATCGAGGGTTATACGCTGCCCCCCGTTCAGCGTCATCCGGCCGGCAAACGCCGTCCGTTGGTAAGGTCCCTTCGTCACCGTCGCTGTCATCCGCCCCTGCGGCGGCACATAGTCGGCCTCGAGCCGCAGGGAGGTGGCCGGCAGCGACGGGGCCTGCACGTCCACCAGTTGGATAGTCACCCGCCCCTGCGGGGCGGTGGGGATCTGCGAGCCAGCGAAGTCGGCCTCGATGGCACCACCACTTAGCTCGGCGTAGCGCCAGCTCTTCAGGCGTAGGCTTCCCGCTGTCTGCAAGGCCTCAAGCGACCCCTGGACCTGCCCCGTCAGCGTCCCGGTCGCCTGCAGCTCAGCGCCGAGCACCTGCTGGAGGGGTGTGAGGTCGCCCAGTGTGAGCGTATAGGTCAAGGCCGACGCACGCACGGGCGACAGCGCCCCCCGAGCCGTGAGTTGCAGCGGTGTACTGGTGAGACGGAGCCCCTCGACGTTGAGGGTATCGCCAGCCATATTTGCTTGCAGACGGACCATCAGCCCTGGGGCCAAGGTCAAATTCCGGCTATCCACCGCCAGATTCAGTGCCACTCGGCGCTCTTCTCCCGTGAAACCGACCCCTTGCAGCTGCAGCGTGGTGTGGATTTCCCCGGCCAGGTTCGGCCACAGCTTGGCGACCTCGATCGCCTCGACGCGCAACGTCGCCTGGTAGCGGGGCAGAGTTTCTTGCAATTGCGCCTGGAGATTGGCGCTGATGCGGGCACCGGCGTATTGCAGCCGCACTTCCACCTGGGGCGCCCTCATGCTACCATTGGCGGTGACGGTTCCTTGGACCTGGCGCGGGAGATCGGCGGGTAAGGTCAGGGGAAGTTCGTCGAGCTGCAGACGGGGAATTTCGAGGCGAAATTGCAACCGCTGGTCGGCCATGGTCAAGCTGCCGCGACCGCGGATCTCGGACTGCGGCAGTTGCACCTGGAATCGCTGCAGGTCAACGCGCTCCGGGGTCACGCCGGCTTCGAGGATGAGGTTCGTAGGGGGCAAACCGAACGCCTGCACCTGCAGCCTCAGCGTCCGCAGGGTACCTTGTATACCGTGTGCACTCCACTGTCCATCTGCCTCGACGGCGACGTCCCGCACTTCGAACGGCTGCACAGCTGCCTCACGAGTCGGCAATTGCCCTTGCAGGGTGGGGATCCGCAGCGCCAAAGCGTCGGCCACGAGCGTGAGTTCACCCTGCTGGATGGCGCGCCGCAGATCCTGTACCGAAGGCGCCGCCACCACATCGCCCGTCAGGCTGAGGCCTCCATCGAGTCGCTCGACGGTGCCCTCGACGCCGAGTTTCTGGAGCTGTAAGTCGGCATGTAAGCCTAAGTGTGCAGCGGTGCCCTGCACGCCGATCGTGCCCTGCACGGTCCCGGTGAGCGGTGGAAGCCCCCGGTACCAGCGTGCGAACGCCGCCAGGTGCGGTTGCCTCAACTGCACCTCCAGCGCAATCGGCCCCTCCACGAGGCGCTGCGCGGGCGCCATGCCGGTGAAGGCCATATTGACCGGGACACGCAGGTCGACGGCGAGCACCTCGCGGTCTTCCTGCTGCATATGCACCGTCCCCTGAAGGAGTTGCTGGGCATACGCCAGCGAGGTCTGCAGGCGCTGAAACGGCAGATCCCGCTGCCCCTCGGGCTGAACGGTCAGCTCAACGTGCAGCAACGGCGCTGGCAGCGTCCCCGCCAGCTGCACCTGGAGGCTGGCTCGTCCGGTGACTGGCTCTGGAAGGCCCATGAGGGGCTGCAGATAGGCCAGATCGATCTGCGAGGCATCCAGGCGAATATCTTGTAACTGCTCGCCGACGATGCCTCCCGAGATCTGCAGTGCCTCCTCGCCGTGCACCAGATGCAGCGGCGTGAACCGTAGGCGATCGCCTTCGCGGTCGACTTGCAGCGGCGCCGTGGTCTGCCAGAGGCGTTCGGCCAATTGCAGATGCAGCGCATCGATGTCGACGCGCTGGCCCATCTCCAACAGCGTCAGCCTTCCCTGCGCCTCCAGGCCATAGCCGGGGGCTTGGTCCACATCGACCCCAAATTGGACTTGGCGAGCCGCACCGTCGTACGCCCCGTGCAACTCGACTTGGGCGACGGGAACAGCTCCCACACGCGCCCGCTGCAGCCGCAGCTGGGTCGTGGCGCGCGGCTCTGCGCCTAGCTGAGAGCCCTCGTAGGCCAGGTGCAGCTCGTCCAGCGCGTAATCCTGGTACTGCACGTCGCGCACGTCGAGCGCACCGCGCACCGTGAGGTCAGGCCATTGGCCGTCGGCTTGCCCGTGCAGACGCACCTCTCCGACGAGGCGCTCCGCGTCGAGGAGTTGTCGCAGATCGCTGAGGTCGGCGGTGAGTTCGTACTGCAAGTCTGACCGCCCTGCCAGGTCAATCGCCCCCGTCGCATGCATGCGCGCCATCGAGGTGACGATGTCAAAGCGCCGCACCTCGAATCGTCCTTGCCGGGCCTGCAGGTCGATCTGCGAGGGCTGCAGCGTGATGGTGCCCAGGTGCGAGGGTTGAATATCCACGCGCACATCGCTGTGCAGCTCGTGGGGCACCAGCCCCTCTCCCTCAAGGTGTGCCTGGAGATTCACGTCGCTTTGCCACGCCGGCTGCTTGAGAAAAGCCGTGAGGTCCAGATGCTCGACGTCCGCCTGCGCTCGATAGCGCAGCGGCGTGGCTAGCGCGTCGACCTCGCCGCGCAGCGCAACCGTACCGCGCACATCCTCTCCGATCGGGTTGAGCTGCAGGCTGGCGACGAGAGCCTTCGGTGGCCCTTCGAGTCTCACACCAAGGCGCAGCCGGCCTTGCAGGGCCTCATGCTGCAAGAGCCGTCCGATCTCCGCGACATCGAGAGGGTCTACCTGCAGGGCGAAATCGGCCGCGTGCTGCGCATGCGGCAGGACGCCCTCAGCGGTAAGCACGGTATGGCCCATTTCGAGGCGTAGGTCGTCTAAGCGTACCACACCAGCCGCTAGCTGGAAAACCCCTTGCAGCGTGTGCAGATCCACCTGAGCGGGCATGGTTTGGGCGGTGACCTGCTGCAAGCGCGCCCGGATCCCCTCCTGATCGAGCTGCGCCTGCAACCGCACCTGCAGCCCTTTGACTTGTCGCACGCCGGGGAGGGCGTCCAGGCCCAGCGCCAGCTCGCCGTCGCGCAGCCGCAAATCTTCCACCGCGATGGCCAAGGGTAGCCCGGGCTCATCTGTCTCATCGGGGCGACGTGGCTGCACGGGCGACAAGGCACGGCTGATGTTCAAGGCGCCATCGGGCTCCTCCGTCAGCGTGAACCGTGGCTGGACGATGTCGATCTCGTGGACCGTCAGGTGCAACCGGAGTAACGAGGGGAGACTATAGGACACGCGCAGGGCGTCGATCTGCCCAATGATCCTGCCCTGGGCATCTTTGAGGGTGAGGTCCTGCACGACCAAGGCGCTGAGGAGCGATCCCCGCACCCCGCCGACCTCCAGACTCCCTTGGATTGTGTTCGACACAGCGTTGAGGGCGGCCTGCACCGCCGCATCGCGGGCAGCGGTCAGGATGTGGCCGGCGAGGACGCCGTAGACCACCAGCCCCAACACCAGCGCCACCGCGCCTCCGATCAGCAGCAGTTTGCGCACCACCTCGCCCCCCGATCAAAAGGCTTGCCCGATGCTGAAATCGAGACGACCAAAGGGGTCATCTCGGCGTGGATTCAACGCGATGCCGAAGTCGAGCCGAAACGGCCCGACAGGGGTATTATAACGAATCCCCGGCCCGATGCCGACCCGGATATCCGCCAGATCGTAGCTCAAGGTCCCGCGGTAGACGTTGCCGGCGTCGACGAACACCGCCCCGCCCAAATCCCCGGCGATGGGGAAGCGCAGTTCTACACTGCCGACGAGCAGGCTGTTGCCGCCAATAGGCCGACCCTGTTCATTCAGCGGGCCGACGCGATTCGGGGCATAGCCACGCACGCTGCCCGGCCCCCCCGTGAGGAAGCGGATATTTCCCGGCACGGTGTCGCTGCCGGCATACGGTTGGATAGCCCCCACGGCAAGGCGGGTGGCCAGAATGAGCCGTTCCCTGATGGGATAGTAATGTCGTCCCTCCAGCAAGAGCTTGAAGAAGCTCTCGTCGGAGATGAGGGCGGTGTTGGAGTGATCGAGTTCGCCGCGCAGCAGTAGGCCCCGCGTCGGATTCAGCAGGCTGTCGGTGGTATTCCGCTGCAATTCCGCGAATTGGATGAACAGCGTATTATCATCGGCGATTCCCGTCCCAATGAGATCGGGGTCGACGTCGCTGAACTGATTGCGGCTGATCTCGAACCCAGCCGCACCGCTCCAGATCCTGGATAACAGGCGGGTGACCCGGGTCTCGCCGCCCACGCTGAACAACGCATAGCCCGGCGTGGTATCCGCGATGCCAAAGAGGGTATCATCCAAGCCCAATTGGTCTTCTGTAAGTTTTGGCTGATTGCGCGCGAAGACGGTTTGCGTTAAGCCGGTCCGGCGCGCCAGGAAGTACGGCATCGAGAAGCGCGCCTCACCGGCCTGTTCGATCGACGACCCCTTGGCGGAGAAGGTCAACTGGTTGGCATGTTGCCAGATATTGCGATGCGTCCATGAGGCTTGCGCCCGGAATTGCTCGACCGTGCTGAAGCCGATGCCGAATTGCACGCTCCGCGGTCGGCGTTCACGCACGTTGATCTCGATGTCCATCGGCGCACCTTGCTCGTCAGGATTGAGCACCCGTGGGGTGACCGCCTGAAACATGCGGAGATCGTAGATAGCGTCGACGCTCTCCTGCAACGCCTCGGCATAGTATGGTTCTCCCTGGCGGATTCGCAGTTGGCGGCGAATGGCGCGCTCGTTGACCAACTGTTCTCCCTCGATGGTGATGCGACCGAAAGTTGTCGGCTCTCCCGGATGTAGCTCGAAGCTCACTACCGCCGTGTGTGCCTGCCTGTCGACCTCGGTGTTGGGAACGATTTCGGCACGCGCGTAGCTGGCATCGTGCAGATGCTTTAAAAGCAGCTCTCGACTGCGGTCGAAATCGGCTTTGTTGAGGCGTTCCCCGGCGCGCAGCGGCAAAGCCGCGATGAGGTCCGGAACTGGGGGTAATTCGGCAGGTACCGTGCCGGTTAGTCGCACTTCGGCGACCTGCGTTGGGAGACCTTCATCGATGGCGATGGTGATCGCCACGGTGTTTGCCTCGGGGTCTTCTTGCACGCGTTCGACGCGCGCTTCCGTCTCCAGAAAGCCACGATCGAAATAATATTTCCGAATGCGCAGTAAATCTTCTTGCAAGGTGGGAGGATTATACGGTTCGCCGCGCTTCCAGAACTGGAGGGAGGGCCGCGGCTGGGTCGCCATGACGCCGAGCAGGGTCCTCTTGCTGAACTGGGTATTCCCGGTGAAGGTGATCTGCCGCACTTCCGGCAGCGGCAGGGCCGGTGCGGGCTCCACCTCCCGTTCCCGAAAGAGAGCGCAGGACGTGCAGACCAGAAGCACCAGGCCTGCCAAGAAGAGCATGCATGAGCCTCGACGCGTCACGGTTCTCTGCCTGCGTCTCTGATCTCGCCTCTTGCCCCCCCTCCCCTTGGGAGAGGGCGGGGGTGCGGGGAGCCCAATCGCCTGGACACGCCCTGCCGCCCTCACCCTAGCCCTCTCCCAGGGGGAGAGGGAAGCAGCCCAGAGACGGCGTGGCAAAGCGGTGCCGCACACCCATCCGCCTCGTACACCGGTGACGGTCCTGGATAACGCCTGGATGAGGAAGCCAGAGTATCTGTTGAGGGGCAATCTATCCCCGGTCTCTAGGCACTCCTCAGACATTATTGAAACACGGCGCGCTGGGAACCGCCGCCGGCGGCAATGACCTCGCCGGTGATGGCCCCGGCCTTAGGCGAGGCGAGAAAAGCCACGACGTAGCCAACTTCCTTGGCATCGACGATGCGGCGAATGGCGATGTTTTGGGCGATGCGGCGCTCGATTTCCTCGACGGTGACCCCTTCGCGCCGGGCACGCTCGGCATACATCGGCCCACTGCGCTCGGTACGAGTCGTGCCTGGGTGCACCAGGTTGACGGTAATGCCGTGGGGGCCGAGTTGATCGGACAGCGTCTTGGTGAGGTGGACGATGGCAGCGTTGCGCAGGCCGCTGATGTTGCCCGACTGTCGACCCGACAACCCGCCGATGTTGATGATCCGTCCCCACCCTTGCCGCTGCATGTGCGGCGCCACCGCTTTGGCACAGCGAAAGTAGCCGACGACTTTGGTGTTGATGTCCTCCAGTAGGGCGTCTTCGCTGGCTTCTTCCAATGGCCCCTGCACCAAGCCGCCGGGAGTGGCGGCGTTGTTGACCAGGATGTCGAGGTGGCCGAGGGCAGCCACCGTCTCCTTGACCATCTGTTCGACGGAGGCCCGGTCGGTGGTGTCGGCGGGCACGGGGATGATACGCCGCCCAGTTTCCCGCGCCAGGTCTCTAGCCGCTGCCTCAAGCGTCTCACGACTGCGGCCACAGATCGCCACATCCACCCCTTCACGCGCCAGTTCCAGGGCGATGGCTTTGCCAACCCCTCGGCTGCCGCCGGTCACAATCGCGACTCTCCCTGTCAGTTCCAAATCCATGCTCAGCTCCTTTCGTTCGCCGTCCGGTCTTGCATTTTCTAGTCGCCCTCTCCCATCGTAGGCACCATGATAAAGCGCAATGAAGGCGGAAGCGTACGTGACGGTGGCCCTTCGCCCCCTCTCCCGTCGGGAGAGGACTGGGGTGAGGGAAGTCCAAGCGTTCGATAACGCCTTGCCACCCTCACCCTGACCCTCTTCCAGTGGGAGAGGGCACTGTTAGCCCTAAGTATTTGCCGAACCACTCCAGGATGAACCGAAAGCGTTCCAGCCGATGACGCGGCTTGCCCGATCGCGACAGCTCATGATCCTCGTCCGGGAAGCGCACGAACACCACCTCCTTGCGCTGCTTCTTCAACGCCACGAACAATTGCTCCGCCTGTTCCATCGGACAGCGCAGATCGTTCTCAGAGTGCATGATCAGCAACGGCGTGACGATATCCTTGGCATACGTCAGCGGCGAGTGCTCGATGTACCACGCCATGTTCTCCCAGGGCAGCGAGCCGCTTTGCGCCTCGGAGAAGGAGTGGCCGATGTCGCTGGTACCGAACAACGTATAGGCGTTATTGACCGCTCGCTCCGAACACGCGGCTTTGAAACGGTTGGTATGGCCCACCGTCCAGCTCGTCAAGAAGCCGCCGTAGCTGCCGCCCAGCACGCCTAGGCGCTCGGGGTCGATGCAGTCACAGCGGCGCAGCGCCTCCTCCAACCCCGCCATCATGTCTGCGAAGTCGACGCCCCCCCAGTCGCCGATCACCGCCCTGGTGAACGCCTCGCCATAGCCCTGGCTACCGCGCGGATTGGTATAGATCACCACATACCCAGCGCCAGCGTAGACCTGAAATTCATCGAAGAAGTTGTGGCCATACTGCGTGTGCGGTCCACCGTGGATGTTGAGCAAGGCTGGATAGCGTTGGCCTGACTCGAAGCCGTACGGTTTCATCACCCAGCAGTCGAGCTGGCGGCCGTCACGCTCGTAACGCAACCGTTCCGGCGGCGAGAGAGCGACTTCGGCCTTCCAGAGCCGATTGAGGTCGGTCAGCGGTTTTTCCCCCGTGCCATCGGCGTGACAGAGAAAGACCTCGGCCGGCGACACCGGATCCATGGCCGTGAAGGCGAGCCATCGCCCGTCATGCGACGCCGACAGACCGGTGATCTGTCGCGGGCCGCCGAGGATGCGCTCGGGCGCCGCTCCTCCCGCAGCGCGGACGCGATAGATCGGGATATCCCCCTGATCCTCGACGGCGAACGTGAGCCACTGGCCATCGGCCGACCAGCGCGGTCCCATGCTCGCGAAGAAGGGCGCACAGGTACGGTCCAACTCCGCCGTCAGGCACACGGCCGCGCCGCCCTCCACGGGTATGGTATAGATTCGCTTGTTGCGTCCCGATTCATTCAGGTAGCGATGGCCCAGATAAGCGATGCTGCGGCCGTCCGGCGAGAAGGCTGGGAGGCTCACCGGACCAGCGGTATCGGTTAGCCGATGCGGTGTACCACCCTCGGCGGCGATGATCCAGATGTCGGTGGCGTTGTCATAGTCGCGGTCGGCGTGGCGGGCGGAAACGAAGGCGAGCGATCGGCCATCGGGCGACCATGCCGGGTCGGCGTCGGCGAAATCGCCGTCGGTGAGCTGCCGCGGTTTCCCACCCTCGACCGCCACGACGAATAGGTGCGGTCGCCGATCATACACAAAGCCTTCGCCGTTCATCTTGTACTTCAGCGTCGTGATCACCCGCGCCGGTTTGGAACGGCGTCGTTCCTCCTCGCTCTCCGGCTCCTGCCAACCGCCGACGCGGGCGATGAAGGCCAGGTGGATGCCGTCGGGCGACCACACCGGGTCGGAAACCCCATTGGGCAGATCCGTCAAACGAACGGGCTCGCCGCCGTTGGCGGGCATCACATACAACTGGGCCTTCTGATGCGGTTCGCGCTCGGAGAGAAAGGCCAGGCGCGTGCCATCGGGCGACCAGCGTGGCGCCGTATCGCGTTTGGGGCCAGCGGTGAAGCGGCGCGGTTCTCCCCCCGCCGTCTCGACCATCCAGATGTTCGATAGGTATTGGTCCTGCTCCTCCGACAGAATCGTCACCACAAACGCCACGCGTCGTCCATCGGGGGAGAGCTGCGGATCGCTGACGAAGCGGATGCGGGTGATATCCTGCGGCGTCATGGCGCGACGGGTCGTTTCCGCCATACACACCTCCGAAAGGGCTGCAACAAGCGTGGACAATGCCATTGGCATCGATCGGCATGCGGCACGCTATCCTAGCATGGCGGTGCGGGGAGGTCAAAAGCTGCGGCGCTGAAAAAGCGTTGACAGCGCCATAAGCAGATCGATACATTGCGGCCATGTCGCCACATCGGTGGAGCAGAGCCTGCACGTCATCCATGCACAGAAGGAGCCCTCTATGGCTATGCCAAGGACAGCCCTGGGAGATATCCGCGTCATCGATCTAGGACGCTATCAAGCGGGTCCACGCATCGGACTGGTGCTGGCGCGTCTGGGTGCCGAGGTCATCAAAGTCGAAGCGCCCGGCGGCGACGAAAGTCGCAAACAAGGGCCAGTCGTGCGCGGCCAGAGCGCGTATTGGGTGCAATACAACAGCGGCAAGAAGAGCCTGGGGCTGAACCTACGTACTGAGGAAGGTAAGGAGATCTTGCGTCGCCTGGTGAAGGTGTCGGACATTCTGATCCAGAACTTCCGCCCCGGCACCATGGCCGACATGGGGTTTCCCTACGAGACCCTGCGGGAGCTGAACCGGGGCATCATCATGGTCAACGTCTCGGCCTATGGCCAATATGGGCCGTACCGCGATCGCATCGGCTTCGACCCCATCGGCCAGGCCATCAGCGGCATGATGTCGCTTACCGGCTTCCCGGGCACCCCGCCGACCCGGACCTACAACCCGATCATCGACCGCATCACCGCCCTGCACGGCACCATCAGCGCCCTGGCGGCGCTGCATGAGCGCAGCCTCTCCGGCGAAGGTCAGTGCGTCGACGTCTGCCTGGCCGATACCGGCTTCAGCATGACCGAGATCCAGTGCAGCGCCTTTTTAGGGGCGGGGATCATCCCCGAGCGCACGGGCAATGGACGGGGCCTGCAAAATACCTATCAGACCAAGGACGGCTGGGTGCTGATCGCCGCGGTCAGCGACAACATCTGGCCGCGCGTCTGTAAGGCCATCGACGCCCCGGAGTGGGAGCAGGATCCGCGTTTCGCCCGACCGTCCGATCGGCAACGGGAGTGGCAGGCCATCGAGGAGCGCCTGAAGCCATGGTTTGCCGCCCATACGGTGCAAGAGGCGGTGGACATCTTCTCCGGCCTCGGCATCCCCATCAACGCCGTCAACGACATCCCCACCGCGGCGCGGGAGCCGCACCTGCACGAGCGCGAGCTGCTCCTGGAGGTGCCCGACCCGGTGGCGGGCAAGATCCACGTCTCGGGCAAATTCACCAAGCTCAGCCGCAGTGAACTGGTGATCGGCTCGGCGCCGGTGCCCGGCCAGCACACCGAGGAGATTTTGACCGCATTGCTGCGCTACAGCCCCGAGGAGGTCAGCAAACTGGAGGCCGAGGGCGTGGTATATCGAGGCACTGCTAAAAAAGAGGCGGTGCCTCCCGCCGAGTAGTGTTTCGCGCTTCCCTCTCCCTCCGGGAGCGGGTCAGGGTGAGGGCGGCCGGGCAAGCCTATATGCTTCGGATTCTCTCACTCTAGCCTTCTCCCACCTTGACCTTTCCCTGGACAAAGGATCAGGATATACTTCGCCATAAGCATAGACCGTCCTGGCTAAAGGGAGCATGTGTCATGCGGTGCCCCCAGTGCCACACCGAGAATAAGGCCAGTCGCAAGTTCTGCGCAGCGTGTGGGCAGGCGTTGGCGCTATCGTGCTCTCTGTGTGGCTTTGTCAATGATCCCGGTGATCGGTTCTGTGGCGGGTGCGGTCAGGACTTGACAGCCCGGCCGCCCCAGAACCGATGCAATCCGCTAGGACCATTCCACCGGAGGAACAGGCGGCCACACTGGCCACACCATCACCCACCACGCCTCATCCACCCGACGCCGAACGGCGCCAGCTCACGGTTATGTTCTGCGACCTCGTGGGCTCCACCTCCCTCTCCGAACAGCTCGATCCCGAGGACCTACGGGAGGTCGTGCGGGCTTATCAGCAGACGTGTGCCGAGGTGATTCAGCGCTTTGATGGCCATATCGCCCAGCTGCTCGGCGACGGGCTCCTCGTCTACTTCGGCTGGCCGCAGGCGCATGACGATGATGCCCAGCGGGCGGTGCAGGTTGGCTTAGGCATCATCCAGGCCATGGCCACCTTGAATACCCGGTTACCACAGGTAGGGCCACGGCGCGCCGTGGCCCTACAGGTCCGGGTGGGGATTCATACCGGCCTGGTTGTGGTCGGTGAGATGGGCGGCCGCGGCCACCAGGAACAGCTTGCGCTGGGGGATACCCCGAACGTGGCGGCCCGCATCCAAGGACTCGCCGAACCGGATGCAGTGCTGATCAGTGCCGCCACCCACCGGCTAGTGCAGGGCTATTTTACCATGGCAGCCCTGGGCCCGCAGGTTCTTAAGGGCGTGGCGGCCCCAGTATCGGTATATCGCGTCCTAGGGGCCAGCGCGGCGCAGAGCCGCCTGGACGTAGCGGCGGCCACCGGCTTGACGCCTCTAGTGGGCCGCGAGCCAGAAGTGGCATTGCTTCTGGAGCGCTGGGCGCAGAGCAAGGCTGGGCTGGGGCAGGTGGTGCTGCTGAGCGGGGAGGGAGGTATCGGCAAATCCCGCCTGGCGGAGGTCCTACGCCAGCGGGTGGTCAGCGAGGGCTCGCTAGGCATCGTGCTGCGTTGTTCGCCGTATCACACCAACAGTGCCCTGTATCCGGCGATCGAGCACCTGCAGCGGGCACTGCAATTTACGCGCGACGATAGTCCTGAAGAGAAGCTGCGCAAACTGGAGGAGTCATTAGCTCGCACAGGTGTGCAGGTCCCCTCCCCCTCGATGGGGGAGGGCCAGGGTGGGGGTGGAACTGCCGCGTCTATCCCCCCCATCCCGACCTTTCCCCGCCAGGGGGGAAGGGACCCGCAGGGGGAGATGGTGCCGCTACTGGCGGATCTGTTGTCAGTCCCGCTCCCGGACGGGCGCTATCCCCCCGTGCTGCTGAGTCCCCAGCAGCAGCGGCAACGGACCCTGGACGCACTGGTGGCCTGGCTGCTGGCGGAAGCTGAGCGCCAGCCGGTCCTGGCCGTGTGGGAAGATCTGCACTGGGCCGACCCCTCGACGCTGGAACTGCTGGGCCTGCTCATCGAGCAGGCGCCCACGGCGCGGATGCTGATGCTGGTGACCGCGCGCCCGGAGTTTCGGCCCCCCTGGGCGCCCCGGTCTCACCTCGCCCAACTCACGCTCGGTCGCCTCTCTTGCCCGCAGATCGAGACCATGGTGCGACAGCTGACGGGGAACAAACCTTTGCCCGCCGAAGTGCTCACACAGGTGGTCGCCAAGACCGATGGCGTCCCGCTGTTCGTCGAAGAGTTGGTGAAGATGATCCTGGAATCGGGCCTGGTGTGGGAGGAAGCGGACCGTTATGCGCTGACCGGGCCGCTGCCGCCCCTGGCCATGCCCGCCACGTTGCAGGACTCCCTGATGGCACGGCTGGATCGCATGGCGACCGCCCGCGCCGTGGCGCAGTTCGGCGCCGTCCTGGGGCGCGAGTTTGCCTATGAGCTGATCCGGGGTGTAGTACTGATGGACGAAGCGACGGTTCAGCATGGGTTGGCGCAGCTCGTGGAGGCCGAACTGCTCTACCAGCGGGGCCGTCCACCGCAAGCGCGGTACCGCTTCAAACACGCCCTCATCCAGGAGGCGGCGTATCAATCGTTATTGAAGAGCACCCGGCAGCAGTATCACCAGCGGGTTGCTCAAGTGTTGACCGGGCAATTCCCCGAGATCATCGAAACTCAGCCCGAACTGCTGGCCCATCACTACACCGAAGCTGGACTCACCGAGCAGGCTATTCCCTACTGGCAGCGGGCTGGCGAGCGCAGCCGGGCACGCTCCGCCGATGTGGAAGCGGTCGCCCACCTCACGCAGGGACTCGCCATACTCCAAACCCTGCCGAACACCCCCATGCGCACCCAGCGCGAGCTGGACATGCAGCTCGCACTGGGTCGGGCGTTAGCGGTCGTCAAGGGCTTTGCTGCCCCAGAGACCGGGCAGGCCTATGCCCGCGCCCGTGAACTGTGTCACCAGGTGGGGGACTCCGCGCGGCTCTTCGCCGTGCTGGTGGGACTGCGCGAGTTTTACCTGAACCGTGGGGAGCTCCACACCGCCCGAGAGCTGGCGGAGGCCTGCCTCTCCCTCGCCCAGCGCCAGCACGATCCAGCGCCCCTCATGCGCGCTCACTTCGGGCTGGGAAGCATCTTGTATTTCCTGGGCGAGCTGATCCCAGCCCGCACCCACCTGGCCCAGGCGATTGCCCTCTATACCCCCCAGCAGGATCGTGCCCTGATCGGACAGGCACCGCTCGGAGTACCCTGCTTTGCCCGTGCGGCCGGCACGCTGTGGCGCCTCGGTTATCCGGACCAGGCCCTGGCGCGGCTCAACGAGCTGCTGACCCTGGCGCAGGAGCTGACGGACGCCTACAATCTGGCGCGGGCGGGGGTCTATGCGGCGGAGGTCCATCACCTGCGACGGGAATGGTCCGCCGCCCAGGGACAGGCTGAGGCCTCGCTGGCCCTGTCGACGGCGCAGGCATTTGTGCACTGGGTGGGACCTGGCACGTTCTGGCGGGGCTGGGCCCTCGCAGTACAGGGGCAAGGTGAAGAGGGAGTGGTCCAGATGCAGCAGGGCCTGGCGGCTCGGCAGGCGACAGGGAATATGGTGTCGCGGGCAGAATATCTGGCACTACTGGCCGAGGCCGAAGGAAGAATCGGGCAGACCGAGGCAGGGCTGTGCCGGCTGGCCGAGGCGCTAGCCGCGATGGCAAAGACGGGATCGCGCTATGATGAGGCGGAGCTGTATCGTATCAAAGGGAAGCTATTGTTACAGCAGGCCGTCCCGGATGAGCCCAAGGCGGAGGCCTGTTTCCAGCAAGCCCTCGTCATTGCCCGCCGCCAGCAGGCTAAATCCTGGGAGCTGCGGGCGGCAGTGAGCCTAAGCCGGCTGTGGCAGCAGCAGGGCAGGCGTAAGGAAGCTCATGACCTGCTGGCGGCGATCTACGGCTGGTTCACCGAGGGCTTTGACACCGCCGACTTGCAGGAAGCCAAAGCACTGCTGACAGAATTACGGACTTGTTTTGGGTGACCGAGTCGGTAGGAGAGGCGCACATTCTTGCCCTGCTCGACGTTTTTTCACGCGATCGCAGTGGGGCCCCCCACCCCATCGTGGAGGTCGAGTTATGATCGCTAGCGATGAACAACTGCATCGGGCTCAGGCTGATATCCAAACGATCTGGCGTTTCCTCGAAGCCGCTCGCGAAACCCATGCGCCGGTCGACTATCAGCGTCTAGCTGTCCCGTATTTGCTCCAGCTGCAAGAGCGGCAGCAGGAGGTGGTTGAGTATCTCTCACGGCAACCGGCCACGCTAAACGCTCACTCGTCGTAGACATCGTGGGGGAGCCATGCCGAAAGCGAAACGCTATGAGACGGTGCTCCTTCTGGAACCCATCGGGGCGTTCCAGAAAGGGGAGAAGGGAGAAAGCTGCACATAACCTTCGCGCCCTCTCCGGCTTTAGGCGAAATGCGGCAACACCGCCTCGACGCAGCGCTTGAACTGGGTCTTTTGGTCCCAGGAGGGGAAGCGCAGCAGGATGTCGGTGGCCCCGGCCTCGACGAAGGTCTGGAGCTGCCGGATGCACTGCTGGGGCGAGCCGCAGGCCACCCAGCCCTCGACTCGGGCGTGCGGGACCTTGATGGGCGTGTAATACTCCTCCAGGAAGCGTTGCGACTCCTGGATCGCCGCCTCGCGGTCGTCGTTGATGTTGATGAAGACGCCGGCATCCTCCGCCATCTCCGCCGCCTCCAGTAATTCGTCCGACGTCGTGAGCCCCAACAACACCCCACGGTTGGAGAACGTCAACCCAAATCTGACTTTGTGTGCCATGGCGCCTCCCACCGGCTTTGCGCAAAACTATGTGGTTTGCACATGTCCCCGAACCATGTCCGCCGTTCAGCGTCACTATAGAAACACTCGATGGTCAGGTCAAGCAGTACTTCCCGGCCGAGTTCGCCTTGAATGACGAACGCCTGGCTTGCCATCACGGGCGATCTGGCTGCTCACGATGAGGCTGGGATCAGTGCGGCGCGCGGGAGCGCCCGAGTGAACCGATGGCAACGGAGGAATCAGTCGCCGGCCAGACACTCGGCTTCGGCCACCCTGCAGTCGAGCCAGGACACCGATGAGGGGGCCACCGCCCCAGTATGGCTCGGCACGCGCGGCCGGGCGGCTGGCTCGTCAGCCAACCGCTTACCCTTCGCCCGTTCGGTCAGTGCCGGCTGCAACGCGTTGGCGGCGCTTTCCACTCTGGTTAGGCGAGGAGATCGGACCTGGGTGGCTCGGGCGACCGGCCGGGCTGGGCGGGTCTGTTTCGTGGCCGGCTTCTCTAGGACGTCGAGGCGCACGTGTCCCACGCCACGCTGCTGCAAACCGATGCGCTCGGCCGCGGCGCGCGAGAGATCGATGATACGGCGCTGTTGGTCGACGAAGGGCCCGCGGTCGTTGATCCTCACCTTCACCTGTTGACCAGTATCGAGGTTTGTGACTCGCACCGTCGTCCCGAACGGCAACGAGCGATGCGCAGCCGTCAACGCGTGCATCGAGAAGCGCTCGCCGCTGGCGGTCTTGCGCCCATGGTGGTAGGAGCCGTACCAGGAGGCCCATCCGATCTGCCTATGACGTCGAGACCAAGTATGTGCCTCGGCGAGCATGCTGACCAGGAACCAGGTGAGACACCCCGTGATGGCCAGGCGCCGAACCATATGCTGTCCCTCCATCGGGGGGTGATGTATGAGGGAAGCTTGGGCAATGGGCGTGCCAATAGTGCTACACTGCCAATTATGATTAATAATGATCATGGAGAAGCGATCGGCGGGAACCCAAGTGTTGGCATTTCCCATGTCCGCTGTCAGCTTTTGACGACAGGATGCTAGACGAGACCAACCGCAGGACGGCCGGTCGGGCCCCATGCCTGCAGGCGCTGACGATCGAGGTCCCCCTTTCTTGGACATGCGGTCGCCACGGAACCGCATACTGTAGATGGCGTCGTGCCCTGGCCTCCAGATCGAATGATCCTGGCAAAGAAGGCGAGCGGGGATTTGCGCGGCATGGTAAGAGTTCAAGACCTAGACGATCATTGAGAATGCGCTGACTATAGCGGTTTTCAGATCAACGCATGGTCGGTGAGGACCGTCAGTGCCTGCTCTTGGCTCTCTCGCGCTCTCACCCCGCCCTCTCCCGGAGGGAGAGGGGGAATAACGGCGTGCACTGCATCCGTAAGGCACATGAGGTATCGGCATGGCGGGACCCACTAGGCGGCCTCTGCGGCCATTGTGGGGCGAGCACTGTGTCGTTGGCATGAGATATGCTGTAGGAGCGATGGATCCGTGTACGTCCACGCCTCTAGCTATGTGGCATAGCCCCCCACCGGGCTGCTCTTCTCATGGCATGGAGCCTGACTGCCGTGCAATACAGGTGGCATGGCGAGAGCGCTGAGCTTATGATGATCGGTCGCCCTCAATCAAAGGAGGTCAGGTCGATGAAGCAGATAATGGCAATCGTTCTCACGCTGGCCCTCGTCGTACCCAGCACCATGAGCTGGGCCGATGGCGGCGCGCACGAGAGCACGCCAGCCCAAATCGGCTCTGGGGTCGGGAGCGTCGTGGGCTCAGCCGTCTACTTTCCGTTCAAAGCCAGTTTTTGCATCCTGGGGGGCCTCGGGAGCGGCTTTGCCCTCATCGCCGCCGGGCCACAAACGGCGAATAAAGTCGCCAGCGCCTCTTGCCGGGGGACTTGGGCCATCACTCCCGACGTTGTCAAAGGGAAACAGCCCGTCAAGTTCGTGGGCGATCCCCCCGCCTCAGCTCGGAAACGGTAATGCTTCATATGTGTGTCGCGTGGAGATACACATGATACATACCGCGTCGTTGTTGCTGCTCATCGGTTTAGCGCTCTTGACCGTGGGTTGCGTGCCGGTGGTTGTTGGCGGTGGCCCACCGCCAGAAGGGGTGGTGGTTGGCCCGCGAGCACTCCACATTCCTCCTGGCCACTATCCGCCCCCGGGCCATTGTCGCCTGTGGTACCCAGACCACCCCCCGGGCCACCAACCGCCTCCGGTCCCATGTGGGCAGCTGGCCGTTGGCCCTGGCGGCTTCATTCTCTATAATGGGCGAGCGTGGGATGTGGACTACGATTGGCAAACGTATGCGCGCCAGCACCCGGGGACAGTGCCCCCTCTCATCATCGAGCTGACGGCAAAACGATGAGCCGGCTCTCAGGGGGGATGGTCACCGCACGTCCAGCCGTCCCATAGGTCCTTGATACGCTGGGATGGCTGCGACCGTGCTGGGGTTCTGTCGGACGTTTGGTGTGCGACGACGATGTGGTCTGCGGACGACGAATCTCTGAGGGTAGTGCAAAAACGGTAGGGACGGCTTGCCAACCCGCCCCTACCGCGGCGGCGTAATGACTATGCTCGCGATTCAGCCTACTTAATGCGATGGCCTCTTAGTTCGGCACCCAGGCCAAGGCTCGGATCTCGCTGAACTCGCGCCGCACCTTGCGCCAGGAGTCACCGCCATCCTCGCTGATGAACACCTGGCCGTAGTGACTGCAGGTCAAGATCAGGTCGGGATCAGCGCTGTTAATGGCAAAAGTCCAGATCGGCGTGTTGGGGACGACGGGCAGGGGCAGCGTTTGCCAAGTCCGGCCGCGGTCCTTGGAACGCTGCAGGGAGCCGGTCTCCCCGGCGGCCGCATCGCCGTTGGCGACGAACAGCACATCGGGGTCGTCAGCCTTCACGGCAATGCCCCGACAGTAGCGCAGTGGAAAGTATTGCTGCACCTCTAATGGCTGCCAGCTCTCCCCGCGGTCGGTGCTGGCGAAGATCTCCCGCGGGGTGCTGACGAATACCGTCGAGGGCGACGTGCTGCTCACGGCAATGCCGTGGATGTCGGGGTCGTTGAGCTGCCGCCCGATCTTGCCCGGCGTCACGGCGGCACCCGTCGTCTCCCAAGTCTCGCCGCCATCCAGGCTACGGCGCACCCCGTCCACCTCGGCGCCAGCCCACACCACCCGATGGTCGGTGGGGTCGACCGCCATGCTCAATACCCGCGGGAAGCGCACATTGGGGCACTCGGCAGCGAATTGGGCGTTGAGCTGTTCCCACTTCTCGCCGCCATCGCGTGAGCGAAAGATCGCCCCCGGCCGCGTTCCGGCGAAGATGGTGTCGGGCTGCACCGGATCGAACGCTACCGACCAGACGGCTTTACCACTGAGAGGCGAGGCGATGGGCTCAAACGTGACCCCGCCGTCGGTGCTGCGGTAGATGCCATCGTGTGCGCCAGCGAAGATGATCTTGGCGTTCTGCGGGTGCGGGGTGAGGGCAAAGACCTGAGTCTCGTTCCACATGCCCTTGCACCGGCTCCAACTTTCGCCACCGTCGCTGGAAATCCAGATACCCGTGCCTACCGTTCCGACCATGGTCATGTAGTTCCTGGGCATGGCATGTCTCCCCTTTCCAACAGGTGCTGAGTACTGAGTCCTAAGTCTCTACCTCCCACTCAGCACTCAGCACTCGCGACTCAGCACGATCTTTGTGGACGCCGGCGAAACGCCGTCAGGCAGATTAGGTCCCTACCCAACCATGCGCCGTGATATCGATCACCTGGTTATCGGGTCCCCGGTATTTGATTTCATAATACGAGCGCGGTCCAGAGCTCGGGGCGTGACGCACGTCCACCCGGTCGATCATGGCCTTGGCGCCGGCCGCTTCCAGCTTGTTACAGGTCTCGTCGACATCGTCCACCAGGAAACCCAAGTGGTCGATGCCGGCATAGCCAGGCATGTCCCGGGGGCTTTCACCGGTGCCATGGTCGTTGGACTTGAGGATCGCCAGGTTGATGTAGCCATCGGAGAGATAATAGCCCCTCCCAGCCTGGCCCACCTCCTGTAGGCCGAATACCTCCTTGTAAAACGCCGCAGTCTTTTCGGGATCAGGGGTACGGATGGCGATGTGTTTGATCTTGGCCATGGCTCCCTCCCTCACCTTGGAATTGCCCACCGCATGTAACTGCCGTCGTGGCCGCATTATACGAGATGCACGACCTCCTCCTCAAGCGAAGGTGCTGTCGAGGACGCCCCACAGCATTTTAGCATGCTACCGGTGCTGTGAGACCTCTCCTCCCTCAGGCCTCGGCTCTTGCTGGTGCTCCCCGCAGGCAGCTCATGCCCCGTAGTTCTCCTGTCCCTCGCTTAGCCCTTCAAAAAGGCGCTGAGGATGGTATATGTCTCGTCGGGCATCTCCTCGGGGAGATAGTGCCCGCAGGGCAGCGACTGCCCGCGGACATCGGTGGCGTATTCCCGCCACACCCCCAAGACATCCTGCGTCCGGCCGACATAGCCCGTGGCGCTCCAGAGGGCGAAGAGCGGGCAAGTCACCTTGTTGTCGAAGTCGGCGTCGTCGTGCACCAAGTCGATGCTCGCCCCGGCGCGGTAATCTTCGCACATGGCGTGAATGGCGGCCGGATCGCTGCCGCAGCGCACGTATTCATTAACCGCCTCAGGAGGGAAGACCTTCGCCGCCTCTTTCACGCGCTCGAAGCGGTATCGGATGAAATAGTCAGCCGCAGCTCCGATCACCCGTTCGGGGAAGTCGTACGGTTGGATGAGGAAGAACCAGTGATAGGTATTGGTGGCCATCTCTTTATTGACGATCTGGAACATCGTGCGGGTCGGGATGATGTCCAGCACCGCCAGCTTACGCACGCGCTGCGGGTGATCCTTGGCCAGACGATGCGATACCCTGGCGCCGCGGTCGTGGCCGACGAGGAGAAACGACTCATAGCCGAGCTGCTGCATGACCTCGGCCATATCCTGCGCCATGGCGCGCTTGGAATAGTTGAGGTGCTGCGGGTCGCCGTGCGGCTTCCCGCTATCGCCGTAGCCGCGCAGATCCGCCGCTACGACGGTGAAATCCTGCGCCAGGCGCGGGGCGATCTTGTGCCACATGACATGCGTCTGCGGATAACCATGCAGCAACAGGAGTGGCGGCCCATCGCCGCCCTTGACGAAGTTGATGGTGGTGCCGCTGGTCTGGATCTGCCGTCGTTCAAAGCCTTCGAACATGGACGTCTCCTTTTCCGTGCTACGCATCCTCACAAGACTTTGCTATGCTCTCGCCACAACCAGAAAAGATCGTGGTCCATGTATAGCATCGCCGCCTGTCGACACGCCAGGATTTTCGACCGGTCCAGGTTGACAGCCAGAAAGTCCCCTGGCATGCGGTCCGACAGCGCCATCACACCGAAGGAGACCGACCGTGCACGAGACGCGAAGGTTGGCCCAATTCGTTGCGAACACACAGTTTGCCCATCTGCCGCACCGCCTGGTCGAAGACCTCAAGATCACCGTCCTGGACACCTTCGGCGCCGCCTTCGTCGGCACCGCCCAACCCTGGGCACGACAGATCATCGCCATGATCCAGGAACTCGGCGGTCGGCCCGAGGCCACGGTCATCCATCACGCCTGGCAGACCGACATCGCCCGCGCCGCCATGGCTAATGGGGCGCTCATCGGCGCCTTTGAGTGCGAACCCTTGACCGGTTCGCACGCCAGCGGCACCGTGCTGCCGGCGGTGCTGGCCGTGTGCCAGCGCGAACGCTTGCCCGGCTCGGCATTCCTGACGGCGTTGGCGGTGGGCTTCGAGGTTTCGGCTCGCATCGCCCGCGCCGCCGTCGGTCTGGAAACCACCCGCGGCTTCCATAACCCCGGCACCCAGGGCCCCTTCGGCGCCGCCGCTGCGGTGGGAAAACTCTATGGCTTCGACGAGGACACGCTCGTTAGCGCCCTGGGCATTGCAGGGTCCTGCAGTGCCGGCCTGCTTGAATTCGCCTGGAGCGGCGCCGATACCAAGCGCATCCACCTGGGACGTGCCAGCCAGCTCGGCATAGAAAGTGCCTTACTCGCGCGGAAGGGGCTGCGTGGCCCTGCGACGGTGCTGGAGGGCCGCTATGGCTATTACAACGCCTTTTCGCTGCCCCCTAGATTGGACCGCCTGCTGGAAGGCCTTGGCGAGCGCTGGGCCATCCAGCCCCCCTCCCTGAAATCCTACCCCACCCACGTCACGCATCAGGCTGTGGTCCAAGCCATCCAGGAGTTGAAACAGGCACACCCTTTCGATCCACGGGCCATCACTCGCCTCGTTATCCGCGGCGATCCCCACATCATGGACGAACGCCATGCGGTGCGGCAGCCCGAGACGGTGATGGGCGGCCAATACAGCCTGCCCTTCACCGCCGCCGTGGCGCTGACGCGGGATCTGTCCAATCCGCTGGCGTATAACGATGAGACGGTCTGGGACCCCGTGGTGCGGGAGCTGGCCCTGCGGGTGGAGTTGGTGCCTGAGGAAGGATCCGGCCATGCCGAGCCTGGGGTGTACCAGGCGGAGGTGCGCATCGAGTGCGGCGGTCAGACGTATACCCTCGCCACTAAGCCGCACAAGGGCTCGCCCCACGATCCGTTCACCTGGGAGGACGTGTGCGACAAGTTTCGGCGTTTCACGGAGCCGATCATTAGCCCACGGCAGGCAGAGGCGATCGTCGAAGCTGTGGCAGCTTTGGAGCAAGTCGCGGACATGGCCGAGATCGCTCGGCTCCTGGCCTGGATGCCGACATAACGAGAGGGCCAGAGATCCCTTTCACAGCGGTGGGCGGATCACCAGCCGGCAGCTCATGCCGCCGCCGTGCGGATAGGGACCGCTGCCTAGGCGTACGGTGCAGCGCACGCTGCGCGGCGAGCTGAAGAAGGCGCCGCCACGTCGCACCCGGCGCACGCCTTCGCGGACCTCCAGATACTCGCGGGCGGCCACGCCTTCGGGGTTGGTAGGATAGGGATACGATCCCCAGACGCTGCGCGTCCATTCCCAGACATTGCCGCTCATATCCTCGACGCCATAGGGACTCGTGCCACCCGGAAAACACCCGACGGGGCTGGTAGTGACGAGGCCCGTGCCGCCGTAGTTGGCGCGATTGTTGTCGGGCTCGTGGCCCCAGGGGTAGGGTCGACCGTCTGTGCCGCGTGCCGCCTTCTCCCACTCCGGCTCGTTAGGCAGCGTGACACACCACCCCTCCCGGCGCAGCAGCGTAGCTAAAGGCTCTGGGGTGCCCTCCCAGTCGCGCAGGCGCCTCGTGAGCCACTCGCTGTACTTCAAGGCGTCAAGCCAGCCTAGCCATACGACAGGGTGATTCGGCGGGCCGTAGCGGCTGCCTTCGTTCTCAGGCTTGTAGCCCGTCTCATCGAGAAAGGCATGAAATTGCGCACCGGTGACTTGATAGCGGGCGATATAATAGCGGGCAACGACGATGGTGTGCTGCGGGAACTCATCGGGATAGGCCTCGGTGTCGCGTTGTGGGTCGCTGCCCATCAGGAACGGCCCGGCGGGGATCTCGATGAAGCCCAAAAGCGGGTCGATGGGCAGATACCAGGCGCGCGGATCGAAGCGTGGATCGCCGCGCTCACCCAGGGCATTGCCGGCCGCGACGCGCTCTTTCACGCTCAGCCGCTCATCCCGCATGCGCTCAAGGAGCTCCTTCGCATCCGGCGATTGGCTGTCCAAGACCGATTCAGGATCATCCAATGACGTCACGGGGCATTCTCCTCTATACGGTCTCTGCAGATTGTGAGGTACCCTATGCGGAAGATGTCACGCGTACTTGACTCGGATGCGAATGCTCAATCCAAATACGTCCTCGCTATGCTTGGCATGCTGGAGACACACGTTCATCACCTGGCTAACGTTCGCTACCGGATGATTTGGGAGCCCTTGCAGGCTGTCCTCATGCTTGGCATGCTGGAGACACACGTTCATCACCTGGCTAACGTTCGCTACCGGATGATTTGGGAGCCCTTGCAGGCTGTCCTCATCCTCTAATGGTACCCGCTTACCTCGACAAAGGCCCAGAACTGCGCTACCACCTGGGCAGCTAACAGAGCCCCCAGTAGTCCGCATTACAGGTAGGCCTGGCGCAGCTCTTGTGCCGGCAAGGGCAGAGCGGTAGCCTCCATCGGAATATCGCCGATCATATTGCCACCGACCGCCACACCTCCGGCGCCAGCGGTCGTCCCCCCGTGGTGGCCACCGTTCCCGGGCCCTGTTGTATGATGCCTGGGACACTGCTCAGCCGCTGCCACAGCCAGGCCATCGCCTGGCGGAGTTTACCTATGAGAGTTATTCCATGGTTAGGCATGGGCGCTCACTCGGTCTTGTCCGAGCCTCCGGTGCGAATGTTGCCCTGCACATTTCCCCTTATCGCCACCCCGCCAGCTCCAGCAGCGACACCGCCGCCGGTTGCCACGGCCCCCAAGCTTGTATTGATGGTCGTGTCGCATCCCTGACGTTTGGCCTCTTCGAGCAGGTAGGCCAACTCATTCACAAACGCCGGCTCGGCCTCCAATGCCTTCCCGAGCTGCTTACGGAAGGCAGCCCGGTGGTCCTCATCTGCTGGTTGGGCGACGAAATCCTTGACGGCCTCTTCTGCTGCTGCCTTACCCTTGAATTTGGTGAGGATCGCACTCCAGACCCTGCCCACGGCTTCGGGCAGTTTCTTCCCCACCTCCTGGGCCGCATTGTCGCCCATTTTGACCAGGTATGGCGTGAGGACACTCACGGCAGTGGTGGCCATTGTCACAGGGTCCATCGACGTCCCTCCTTCACAGATGATGCAGGTTCTAGAGCTTCCCACAGCCGGAAGCAGGGAGCTGCGGCAGCTTTCATCAGGAGCCGTCATCTCGACCGGGGTATCCTCCGGTTGATAGGGATAGCTATACCACGGCTGTCCACTGGACGGAAAACTGGCTGACGCTGGAATCAATCTCTGGGTGGATGCCAACCTGCAGTTATCCATTCACGTCTAACCATGACCGCAATGACATGGTTCAGCTGAAGAGCCATGACCGTCGCCGACCACAGGATGTACGCCCAATAATGTGCGTCCCGTCCTCGCTCCATTGAAAGTGCCGGGACCACCGTTGACGTCGAGGATTAAAGAGGCGGACTCGTCGCCCACGCAACGGATCACGAGCGGTAATTTGGGTGCCCTTGAAACTGTTGCACATGCGGCATGCCAGCCAGAGGTTTGCTTCCTCATCGCTTCCGCCACGCGCCTGGGGAATGATATGGTCGATTTCTAACAAACCAAGCACGTAACGCTGGGAACTTTGGCAATAGCCACACCGATTGTGTGCCTCAACCCTCACGCGGGTGCGTACTGCAGCGGATACCGGTGGTGGACTCACGGCTCAAGTGGTGGACGTAATCCACGCCGCACCGCCTCACGGAGCGCCTGCGCCTTGCGCAATAAGCCTTCCTGATACACCTGCATGAGAGCTAACAACTCCGCCCGATCGGGGGCAGACAATGCCTGCGCTTGTTGCCTCTGCAGTAACGCGCTGAGTCGGCGATCTTGCGTCGCGGGCATCTGGAGTTCCGTCAACCCTAAGACCTCCTCGTCCGTTAGGGATGTCACATCTGGTACCGATCCAGCGGAGACATCAAGTGGAGGGAGCGAGATGGTAATCGTGTCCGCTAACAGATCAGCGACGTCGCGGTGGGTCAACTGGGCAAGCCGTTCCACTCGATGATATACGTCATCTTGCAAGGTCACTACGACGCGTATAGCCATGCCCGTCCCCCTTAGCACCCCATGCAAAACGCCTGAGCCTATGACGCCTCTCCCGCTCGCTAAGGCAATATCCCGCCACCATAGACCTGTTACATAGGAGGAATAGCTCATCGACGGCACTTGCGATGGACACCAACAGTTGCCGTCAGTTCAAGTGTCATTCCACCCCAGTTCATCCCCATCGCCTCCCATTGTTGGCGGTGAATACAGGCTAAAGCACGATGGAGGGCAAGGTAAGGAATAGGTGCTGGTTGGACCGGAAGCTCCACGAAAACACTACCTTTGAACGTTTAACAAATGAGACACGTCGCGTCCCAGGAGGTTCAGGAGTGTTCAACGATCAAGCTGTATGAGATCTCCAGGGCACACCAAGGTCACCTGTAAACCTTTCCATGGGTATACTTTCCTCCAGGAAACACGTGATGTACCAGAGGAGAGTCGTCCCGACCAAGTAACGTATCCCTTGAATCACCTCAAACGACGGGTCATGCACCAGAGGGCTAGATACTAAAAGATCAACAGCTAAGATGATGGACGCACCACCACCCGAAAGCCAATACCCCCGACCCGACTGATCGGGAGATCCCTGTCGCGATAGGCACACCGCACGCTCTCTTGGCCGTCGTGGACCGCGCCGCCCCGAACCACGCGTAGAATGCGGTCAGGCGTTCCCTGACTCTCTCGGCCATCGTTCGGTCGATAAGGATAAGCAAAAACGGGCTTCGCAAAATCTGGTCCCCACAGGCTGCGCGTCCACTCCCACACATTGCCACTCAGATCGACAATGCCATATGGACTGGCACCACTTGGAAAACATCCGACGGCGCTCGTTGTGCCAATACCTGTGTCGCGGCAGTTGTCCCGACTGGGATCAGGCTTGCTCCCCCACGGATAAATCCGCCCATCAACACCCCGCGCTGCTTTCTCCCACTCCGCCTCGCTTGGCAAGGTAGCAACCCATCCCTCATGCTGGATCAGCGTCGCCAAGGGCTCAGGAGTCCCTTTCCACTGGCATAGCTGTCTCGTGAGCCACGCACAGTAGTCCAGGACATCATACCAGCTCACGTTGACCACCGGGTGATTGGACAGTCCATCCAGGCTCACTTTCTCGGCTAGGTTATCACTCCTCTCCCGCACAAATTCCCGAAACTGCGCCACCGTCACCGGGTAGCGCCCGATGAAGTAGCGTGGGAGGGTTATCTCATGCTGGCGCAATTCGTAATCTTTCGCGAGCGGGTCGCGTTCCTCATCGCTGCCCATCAGGAACGGTCCTGCCGGGATCTCCACAAACCCCAGCAGTGGCTCATCAGGTAAATACCAGGCATCGGCTCGGAAGCGCGGATCGCCAATGATCGCCAGCGCATCACCGGCCTGGGCGCGATCGACGGGGGAGAGTGCCCCGTGCTGCAGGGTACAGCTCAGCCACTGCCGAATGCGTTCTTCCTTAGGCCGATTACGCTCGGCGATGGGAGGCTTGAGACTTCTAGTCTCGATAAGCACCTGTGCCGCCAATAACGCGCCCCAATAGCCCGTCTCCTCGATCGATTTCTCCGCCGGGGGCACTTCGCCACAGAGTGTTTCCGCCAGCGTCCAGGCGGCTGCAGTAGTGCCGCGTGCGGCTTTTGCCCCGGCCAGCAGCACGACCTCACGCCAGCGGTTGGGCTCGAGCCGTAACAGGCTGGCCAGTTCATCGGGAAAGCCAACATCGGTCAGGTGGCAGGCCGCTAAATATTCCTGAAACGTGCGGTGCGGGAACGCATAGACGCCTACGCCGCGGGGCTCCAACAGGCCGGCACGGTCGCGCAGATACTCGATCAATCGGGCGGGTTTAGAATCGGGGTTAGGGGTGAGGGCCATGAGCGCTTCCACCAACCCTGCCTGGGCGATGTCGGCAGTCCCCACGAGCGAAGGCTGATCGCGATGCGCCTCAAATGCCAGGCGATTGAGCACCTGGCGCATGGCCTGATGGTCAGTGTTCAGCCATTCCGCCAGGCTCGGTTCGATGACCTCCAGGCGCCCATCCGGTCGGCGCCTGAGCTTTCGACGCTCCCACTGGTCGAGCAATAGCTCAACGGTTTCGGCGTACAACTCTTCGCGCTGTTCGGGAAGCATGCCGCCGCGCCAGGCATGCAGGGAAGCCATGAGGGTGAGCAGGAGCGGTCGTGTGGCCAGCTCCTGGAGGCGTGCATTGCGTCGAATCGCCTCGTTGAGCAACACGGCACGGCCCTGAGCATCGGCAGAGGACAGGCCGCGTATCCGGCCCACAAAGGCGTACCAGCGTTCGACAAACCTGCGGATTTGTGCCGCGTCGAACGGCGCCAACACCGCTTCGGCAAAGCCATGGAGCTTCCACTCTTGCCGCTGATAGGCATACGTACGACTGGTAACCAAGACGCGCACCTGTGGAAACATCGCCACGAAGTCTTCGACGACCGCTTTAACTTGGGCCCGACGCTGGTCGGCTTCCGGCACTTCATCTAGTCCGTCGAGCAAGAGGAAACCACCGTGGCGCAGTAATTCGTCCCGCAGCGCTGGCATGACATCACGAATCGTTGCGGGTACTTCATTGACGATGAACTGCCACAATGTATCGCCATCGATACGAACAGACGGGCCTGGTGGCTGTAGGCGGCGGGCGACGAAGTCGCGCAAGATGACGCGTATAGGGAGGAGTGGCCCATGATCCCACGGCTGTGGCGGGGGAGATGTATCGGGTACGCGGTGGTGAGCTTCGCCTTTGGCGTGCTCTGGTTCATGATCCCACGGCTGCGATGGAGGCAAGGCATCGGGGCGACGGCTTCCACCCCCAGTTGCATCCGCGAGCGGGGCACGGAGCACGCTCAGGTTGGCCTCTGGACGGTTTAGGATCTCCCCGGCCATGCACAGCGTCACGAAGTTCACAAACGTACTCTTGCCGCTACCAGGGTCCCCAAGCAGAGCCAGATGGGGTTCCGCGTTAAGGACCGCCAGGGCCGAGAGGCGTCGGCTCTTGCCCTCTGTCTGGTGTTCACGCCTAGTCACCGTTTCTGGGCGTTGCGTCATAAGGGCGGTGTAGACCGCGGTCAGATCCAGATCCTGTCGGGTTTCCTCGCTAATCCCCTTAGGGTCGACTCCGCTTAGGGGCACAGACCGCACCTGCGCCATCAGCCAGTGGAGATAGGATTTACGCAGCTCTATAGGCGGTTGGGGGGTAGATGGCGCGTTGATGGCGATGACGTCGCCATGAACGTCACCCCCCACCGCCACGCCACTGGCGCCAGCCGATACCCCACCGGTCGTGGCAATCGCTCCCGCGCCGGTCTGCGCGATCTGCTCTGCCCGTGAGAGCCGCCGCTGCAGTTCCATGATTTGCGCCGTGAAGTCTAGCTTCATTGCCTGCTGTTGGGCTTCAAGTACAGCAATGGCCTGCCGCAATTGCTCGGCGTCCAAGCTGTCACCGTCGGACATGGGTCACCCTTTCTGCCGTGCACATGGCTCACCCACCTCTACATACTGGCGCCGACCCGCGCCAATGCCAAGCGGCCGACGTGAGATGTCGCTATCATAGCACGCAGATCGCGCCGGAAGTAGAGGCTCTCGTGCTGTTTGCAACCCGCCTCCCTTTTTGGCGATCCTACGTCACTCGACAAAGGCTCTGGACGGTGAAAAGCTGTGAAAGGTCTTCGGCTGAACATATGCTCGAATTTTGCGAGGCTATTCTCTCTCTGGGAAAAGGCAGGGTGAGAGTCATACAAACCCAAGGAGAATACTTGCGGCTCATAGACTGCCCATCACGCATCCTGTTGATCTGGTCCCATCCGCTTCTTCGCGCGGCGGGCGCGGCGCTGCTTCTGCCGGCGGATTTTCTCACGCTGTTGTTCCTGGGGAGAGCTTTTACCCTGGCGCTGGACTGCAAGGCGATCGGCCAGCAGCCGCCGGGCCAGGAAGCGATTGAGCCCCTGCGAACGCGCTTGCTGGACCTTCACGGCGATACCCGTGGGCTTGTGCACCAACCGCACACAGGTCGAGGTCTTGTTGACATGCTGCCCGCCGGGCCCGGAAGAGCGGATGAAAGTCTCCTCCAGATCCGCCTCGGAGATCTGTAGCTCGCGCAGACGTGCTTCGAGCGCTTTTTCTTTTTCTGGGCTGACGCCGAATTTGCTCATAGCGTTCTCGACCGGTCACATTGCCAATAGATGGCGGCCGAGGCAGGCCCCCCGCCGCAAAGCCTCAAAGGCCACCTCGACACCTTCCAGCGGAAAGATGGGCTCGATGATCAGCAGGATGCTCCCCCTGGGCTGCTCAAGCCATGGTCTCATGCCGTTCCCGCTGCGTCGTCACCGGCGCCTCGACGTTCTCCTATGCCCGGCGCAGCAGTGCATGGGGCATGAGGGTACGCATCGCTCTGCTTCGTCGTCCACACCTCAAGCCAGCCAGTGGCCAATCCGACGATTCATGGCGCGGAAAACTACCCGGTGGCAGCCAATTGAGACGATTGGCAGTATACCGCGTTGGTGGTAGGTTGGTCGATAGCTTGGTAGACTATACGTGAGTGTCTGGTCGTCGCCGTCGAAATTTCGCCAGCGACGTCTGACGCGCCGAGGTGTACCGCTTCTACGGCCGAATGCGACAGTACATCGGGGCGTTGGCCGTAGCTATGCCGCTGCGCCGCTCACAGCACTGTCGCCATGACGGAGGCTTGATGACGTCCTACCAACATCCAAACGCGAGCCCTCACCATTTGATCGTGGATGCCTCCCCCCGGGCCCTGACTCTGCCCTATCTGTTGGATGTCCACAAGCTGCGGCTGTTCTATGGCGACTTACACAATCACACCGGGTACTCAGACGGAACAGGAAGCCCTGATGAGGCGCTGCGCCAGATGCGGGCCCGCGGTCTCCACTTTGCCGCCATCACCGACCACGGCGAATTTTTCGATCGCGACACGCGGGTGGGCCATGCGCGACGATGGGACGCTCTGGCGCGCCAGGTTGCGGCCCTGAGTGACGAGGAGTTCGTGGCGATCCGTGGCTTTGAATGGTCGTCGCCACGCCAGGGGCATAGCAACGTGTGGTGCTCTGCTACGTACACCGGCTACGTCGCCACAGGCGATCACTCCATGCTCGCTTTCTATGAATGGTTGGCGAAGGCCCAAGCTGAGCCTGAGGCGCAAGTTCTCGCGAGTTTCAATCATCCCGGACGTGAAGTCGTCTGTTTCGATGGCTGGGCCTACGTGCCAGCCGTCGACGACCGCCTTGTGGTCCTGGAATGCTTCAACCGCGACGAGGAGTATGGCGACGCCTATTTTCGAGCCCTCGACCGCGGTTGGCACGTCGGGGCTATCGGCGTCTCCGACCATCACGGCCGCGACTGGGGCAACCCGGCATTCCCACGCGCCGGCGTTTTCGCCCCTGCATTGACGCTACCTTCCCTGCAGGCGGCGTTGATAGCGCGTCGGGTCTTTGCGACACGCTCCCCTGACCTGATGTTCCTAGTTACAGGCAACGATGCCTTGATGGGCTCCCGTCTAGACCTCAAACCCCACGAGCCGTTAACGATTGGCGTCTGGTGTCATGACCCCCCCGTGCGGCAAGGCCGCACCCGACTCGAACTCTGGACCAGCGGTAGCGTACTACTCACGAGCCATGAGACGCGTGGACTCCAGCAGGTTTGCTGGTCGGTAACGATCAAGCCGCATGGACCCGAGGAGTGCTGGTTTGTCGTACGGCTCCTGCACCGTGGCGCCACACTGGCCTACAGCAGTCCCATCTGGGTCCGGTGGTCGTGATGCCACAACGCACGCAAGCATCTTGTCTGGTCAGATCTGATCGGCGACGGTCAAGATCGACGTCTTCCTCATCGTCCCCGCCATCACTGCTCTGCCGCACTCCGTCAGGTGTTGGCACTCAAAGTCTGCGCCATTCTACGCACCGAGACAATCTCGCCCGCTGATCGCTAAGCGGTTGCTATGCAGGCTCTTTCCATGACTTTCCAGCCTGACCGCGGATGGCACTAGTCTTGCCCATGTTATCCCACATCCATTTATTCGCTACGCTGGTTTCGGCACAGCGGTTGACTATCGCGGTCCCATACAGCGTCAGACACATGGACTACGTAGGAGCGATCCTGGTTGCGGCTCGCAGCGAACAGGCTAGGACTGCCGAGGCACACCATCGATGAGGGAGACATCATGGCAAAGGCGATCGAGCAGCTGAGCGCATCGGGGTGGACGGTGGGCCATGTGGCCCTGGGCCTGCACGGCACGGTGTCAGGCAGCGTCAAGCAACAGACCCACGATGGCGACACGATTATCGTGCAGGCGGTTGGCAACCTCGGCGTGCGCTTTCTCGGGGTCGATGCCCCGGAGATCAGTTTCACATTGCCAGGTGGCCGTAGTTTTATCAGGCTGTCTGATCCGCAGTGGGAAGACTTCCTGCGGGACCCATTCGCTGCCAGCTCGCCGCCCTTCGAGCCGCCGCTGTCACCGGCATTGCTCTGTCACCTGCGGGCTTGCGTCGGGCCAGGCGCAGCTATGAATCATCATCTGCATGCCAGCGCGGCCGAGGATGCGTTGGAAGAAGAAATCCTCAAAGATGCTGCCGTGCTGGGTCAATCTGCCGCAGAGTTGCGCTTCTTCCTGGTGTTCGCCCAGGAGGTTATGGACGGATACGGACGCCTGCTATGCTACCTCAACCGCGAGCAACCGGACGCCAACCTGCCGGAGCCACGCCCTCGGTCCTATAATGAACGGTTGCTGCGGCTAGGACAGGTAGCCCCGTACTTCATCTGGCCCAATATCAATCCCTTCCTCGCCAAAGGACAGCGGGGCTCCATCCTCGAGGCAGTGCCGGCGCCGGGCACGGCTCACAGCCTGGCGGTGAGTGACCCAGCCCTGCGCGACGCCCGGCAGTCGGTACAGGAAGCACGCCGGCAGGGCATCGGCATCTACCATGCCAGCCAACCGCTGCGCCTCCACCCCTTTGAGGTGCGGTTCTTGTCACGGCGGCGACCTCCGGACCGCTGGGTCATCGACTTGAGCCTGGACGATGATGTGCTGATCCAGCCGCAGAACTACCACACCATCCAACATGCCGAGGATCGCCTGTGGATTCCACAGGAGTATATTCCGTTGTTCGTCGAGGCGGGTTGGCGGCGCCAGGCCTGTTGATCGGAATGCGGGATCGTGCCAGTCGAGTGGACCATCGCAGCAGCGCCACGTCATCAGGAGAAGGTGCATGGTGTCGCCTACACCCAAGAACAGGCGCAACGCGAAGGCTGGACGATCGTCTTTTAAGGCACAGCATGGCGGTGGAGACGGCCACGGTGACCGCATCCGTCGCCGCCGTGGCCCTGGGATGGTCCGCCGCGACTGCGACAGGCTACTTCGTCTGCAGCGGTGGCACACCGAGTTCCTTGGTGACACCCTCAAACCACTGGATCACCTCTTTATGCAGGGGAATGCCTTTGGCGCGGCGTTCCTGCTCTTCCTCGTATTCCGACAACCCGGGGTAGAGGACGCGGTCGTGCCCGCGCGCTGGCTTGGTGGTTCTAAGGGTGTACAGCATGCGGTCCATGGTGTCCTTGAACCAATCCAGATCCACGAAGGCCGGGATGTTATAGGCGGCGAAATAGTGTTTATAGCCCGCGTTGGCATCCAGCATACAGGGCAGGGCGCCGGTCAGCATGCTGCCGAGGATCTCCACCATGAGCGCAAAGCCATAGCCCTTGTGCGATCCCTGTTCGCGGGTACCACCTAGCGGCAGGTGCCAGAACTGGCCGCGCTCCCCAGCAGGCGTTTCCTCCAGAATGGGGTTGCCCTCCTTATCGGTCACCCAGCCAGGCAACAACGTCGCGCCCACCCGTGCCGCTAAACGCACCTTATTGCCGGCGATGGCCGAGGTCGCCACGTCGAAGTAGACCGGCGGCTCGTTCCGGGCCGGCGCCGCCAGCGCAATAGGGTTCGTCCCAAAGCGCGGTTCGGCCGCAAAGGTGGGCACCACGCTCGCCCCCGTCGCCGTCATGCACATGCCGACCATGTCGCCCTTTGCCGCCACCATGGCATGATGTCCCACCGCGCCTAGATGGCCGCTGTTGAACATCGTCACGATGCCGACGCCGACGTTCTTCGCCTTTTCCATCGCCAGCCGCATGGCGCGCGGCCCCTGCAGCATGCCCAGCCCGCGGTCGCCATCGATGGTCGCCGTCGCCGGCGACTCGCGGACGATGCGCCACTGCGGTTTGGGGTTCAACACCCCCTGGCGGTACTGCTGGACGTAGACGCGCAGCATATTGGAGACGCCGTGCGATTCGACGCCGCGTAGGTCGGTCGACACCAAGACATCGGCGCCTTCGGCGGCATCCTCGGGGGGTAGGCCGAGCTTTTCGAAAATGGCGGTGACCGTCTGCCGGAGCGCTGGCTCTGGCACGTGGACCATGTCTGCAGCCGGAACTTTAAAGCGTTCGAGGATCATGCTTGCCCTTTCTCTTCACTCCCGCCTCCGGGGTTTCCACAGATGAGGGCAACGCTTCCCAGCATAGCCCTCTCAGTTGCACGCCGCATTCTCCCAAATGTTGGGGCGAATATACACGACGACTTCGTGCACGACAAGCGGGATTCGTGCGGGCTTTAACGAGGCATCACACGCCTGTTCGATCTTCTCTCCGCTGCTTGCCCGCATCGCTACGTTCCCCTGCGAGGGGCTCACAAAGGGGCCTTTCTTCGACATGCTCCTGACCCGAGTGCTGTGCTCCCTCTGCCTCCGGGAGTGGGGCGGGGTGAGGGCGGCTTTGAGCCGGTCCACGCGGCCAACTTCCCTCACTATCTCCCAGTGGGAGAGGGAAGGAAAAACCTACCCTAGAACATTCGCCAGGAGGAAAAGACATTTATCCTGTCCCAGTGCCGCTTCGCGCCGAACCTGCACCGATGCCTCTGCACGCCAGGTCTACGGCTGCAGAGCCCAGACGGTTGCAATTCGCCGTAAGTTTCGCTCTAATCATGGCAGGAGTGGACCAATCTGCACCAACCGCAACCAGCGTGGGAGAGACACCTATGACAGCCTACCGCATCATCTCATCGGACTCGCACGTCTTCGAACCCGCCGATCTGTGGACCACCAGGATCGACAAGCCGTTTCGCGAGCGTGCGCCGCGGGTGATCAGTGACGGCCAGTACGATCAGTGGGTGGTCGAGGACGGCAAAAAAGTCGGTTCGATCGGCCTGGTCTCGCAGGCTGGGGTGCGCTTCGAGGCGCCCGAGAAGATCACCTTCGGCGGCAGTTATCAGCATGTCCGTCCGGGTGGGTGGGATCCCCATGAGCACGTCAAGGACATGGAGATCGACGGCGTCTCCGGCGGCGTTCTCTACCCCTCCAACGGTCTGTTCTTCTTCCGCATCCCCGATAGCGCGCTGCTGTCGGCCATTTTTCGTGTATATAACGACTGGCTGGCGGAGTTCTGTCAGGTTTATCCCAAGCAGCTCAAGGGCATCGCCATGGTAAACGTCGACGATCCTGAGGAAGGCGTCAAAGAGCTGGAGCGTGCGGCCAAGCTCGGCTTGGTGGGGGCGATGATCGCCGTTTCGCCGCTGCCGGATCGGCCCTATAGCCTACCAAACTATGAACCGTTCTGGGCGGCCGCGCAGGATTTGGACATGCCGATCAGCCTGCACACAGCCACGCAGCGTCCGGGACCGGGGGTGCCGACGCTCGACAACGCCACCCAAACGGCGACCCAGCGAGCCAACATCGACCATTGGGTGCGGACCTCTCTCTCCGACATGATCTATGCCGGGGTGTTCGAGCGCTATCCCAAGCTCAAGGTCGCGGCCGTTGAGTTCGAGTTAGCCTGGGTGCCGTACTTCCTGCGCATGCTCGACTATGTCTACATCGAGCGCCAGCAGCAAGCCAGCTATCGCTTCAAGGATGAGCTGCGGCCTAGCGATTTCTTTCATCGCAATATCTATCTCAGCTTTCAGGAAGATGATCTGGGGATTCAGCTCCGCCATCTCATCGGCGTCGATCGGTTGATGTGGGGCTCCGACTATCCCCACGCCGAATCCACCTGGCCGAAATCCCAAGAGATCTTGGAACGCATTCTAACAGGCGTGCCGGACGAGGAAAAAGCCCTGATCGCTGGGGCCAATGCAGCGCGGTTATACCAGTTCAATTGAGCGGCCTGTGCTATGCCTGCAGTCTCGCTGCGCGATTAAGGGCCATGGCGAGGACTACCTGAGCCCAACACCATCGGGAACGCATGCAAAAGACCGTCGTCAAGCAAGTCCGGGTCGTGCGGAATACGATGATCTGGAGCATCCTGTGTGCTGCAGGCTTGGCGCTGGTCCGCGGCCGCCTTTGGGAACATTGGGACGCCCTGCTGGTGGGAGCGATGCTCGGAGGGCTCTATGGCCTCTACCACTGGCGGCGGCTCTCCGGCACCATCGCCCGCCGCGACCGCCGCTACGTGCGCAACAGAATCTTCGTGCACTACCTCGATGCCGCCGAGTTCTTGCTGAACGCCGTCGCCTATCACCCCCTCTTGGCGCTCTCTGTCGGCGCGGCGCTGGCGGTGGTGGTGCTTCTCTCCGTCTTCTCAGACGGTTGGTTGGCCGTGCTGATCGGCAGCTTCGGCCTGGCCAGCGGCGCGGTCCTGATCGGCCACACCCTGCGCTATGAACGATGCCACGGCCCGCTCTATTACCAGTACGACAGCCGCACATGGTCCGGCGCTGAGGGCATGCTCTACCGCGTCGGCACGGTGGTCAAACCCTTGACGCCCGAGGGCAAAGTCGACCTGCAAGGGGAATTGTGGAACGCCGTGTCGATCAGCGGCGAGCCGATCGCCGCCGGCGAGCGCGTCGAGGTGATCGCCGTCGAGCGCTTGACGCTCTATGTCGATCGCGTGTCCCCATAGCTCAAGGCAAGGCGGGCGTACCGGCCTCCTTGTATCCAGCCTCATAGGGCGCGCTCAGCTGTTTTCAGCGCATCCAATCAGTGGTGAGGGAACAGGTGATCAATGCCAGCCCGACCTTGGCCCTTCGGCAGAGATGGGATCACAGCCGGGGTTATGCGCTCAGGGCGAAATGCGCTTGACGGCCGTGGCCCTCTTCAACGATGATACGCGCGATGACGGTGCACCACACGTTGATCCCCGATTTGCGATGTGATTCTGCACGCTGCGATTGTCAGGAGGAGCCCCATGCGCTGGACGTTCCAGCTGTTGAACAAACCTTATGGCGGTGTCACGGAGGGCCCGGTCTGGGATGGCGAGGCCCTCTATTTCACCCACATTCCCACCAGCCGCATCATGCGCTACGATCCCCGTACCGGCGCCATCGACGTATGGCGCACGGGCACTAATCGCACCAACGGCTTGGCCTTTGATCTGGAGGGACGACTCTTCGGCTGCTGCTCCGGCGGCCGTGCCATCGTCCGCTTCGATCCGGATGGCACGACGGCGACCATCGCCGATCGCCTGGATGGCAAGAAACTGCACACGCCGAACGATCTGGCCAGCGATCGCCAGGGGCGGATCTGGTTCACCAACCCCTGGAACGCCGGCAACATCGACCCCACGGAACAGATGGAGCTGGATCATCAATCCGTGCTGCGTGCCGACCCCCAGCCCGACGGCCGCTACACCGTAACGCGCGTCACCTTCGATACCACCATGCCCAACGGTATCCTGGTGTCGCCGGATCAACGCACCTTGTACGTGGCGGAGAGCGGCTACGCCGCCGAGCGGCCCCGGGAGTTGCGGGCCTATCCCATCCGCGATGACGGCAGCCTTGGACCTTACACCGTGTTGCACACCTTTGGCAGTGACTCCAAGGGCGTGCAACGCGGCATCGACGGCATGTGCTTCGACGCCGACGGCAACATCGTCGCCACCGCTGGCTGGGAGTTGGGCGGCCCCGGTCCAATGCTGTACATTTTTTCGCCCACGGGCCGTGTCCTCGAAACGCATCCCGTGCCGGCGCTGCGACCTACCAACTGCTGCTTTGGAGGGCCGGATCTGACCACGCTCTTCGTGACGTCAACCCAGGGCCACTTCTTCCGCGTCGAGACTGATCGCGTGGGATGGGCGATGTATCCATGACGTTTTCCTCATCCCCGTCATCCATAGGCCCCAGCTTATGGCTCACTCTCCCCCCTCACCCTGACCCTCTCCCGGCAGGAGAGGGGACAACATGCCCCTTTAGGCGGGGCTAAGCGGCTGAACCTGCCGCCTATGCTCCGGGCGGAGAGTTCATAAGGGGAGAGAGCGAAGCCAAAGGAGGTTGCTATGCTCGAGACTGTGGTGACCGACCTGAACAAACTCTGCGATGAGCACCCGTTTCACACCGGTTGGTATTTGAAAGACCTGCGCACGGGACAGGCGGCCGACCGCTATGGCCACGTCGTCGTGCCCTCCGCCAGCACCCGCAAGATCGCCATCATGATGGCAGCGCTCCAGGCGGTCAACGCCGGGCGACTTTCTCTCGATCAGCCGGTCACCATTCAGGCGAAGTATCAGGACAATGATTCCGGCTGTTTTCAGCATCTGCGACCCGGCTTCACCATCCAATTCTACGACGCCTTGGTGATGATGATCATCGTCAGCGACAACACCTGCACCGGCACGGTGGCGGACATGGTGGGGCTGGATGCGGTGAACGCGCTGTGTCAAACCATCGGCATGCGCGGCACAGTGCATCGCCACGGCCTGCCGCCGCGCGGCTTAGACCGTGACCATCCGCTGGAGGCCGTGAACGTCACCACCCCCGCCGACGTGGGCTTGCTGCTCGAGCTGATCCTGCAGGGCACGCAGGCCCCAGCCGTCGCCGCCAAACTCGGCTGTACCCCGGAGCTCTGTCAATTAGGTCTCGACATCCTGAGCTGGCAGAAGCTGCGTAACCGCCTGCCGTCCTGGTTGC
>Ga0209172_10001272_pt1 | contig 55416 bp, 38 predicted proteins | sample LarsenN4metaG_FD_184113 | JGI IMG/M metagenome (GOLD analysis project Ga0209172, IMG submission 184113) | Hot spring sediment bacterial and archeal communities from British Columbia, Canada, to study Microbial Dark Matter (Phase II) - Larsen... ...
CAGTCTCCCCGTCCCCCCGTCCCCCCGTCTCCCCATCACCCCGTCTCACCTCAGATGGTTGAGAGTGGTTTTGTTCTTTTGTTTACAATGGCACAAAAAAGCTCAAAGTTAAGATATTTTGACAAAAATTACCAAGTGTATCTATTTTAGGGGCTCTCTCAGACCGGATTGGGGTCGATCGCCTCAGAGGTGGCAACACAATCACCTGAGATATCCTACCTACCTTGGGAGGGTCCGATATCGATGGGATGGGGGCCTCCGAGATGGAGGGCGCCGAGCCGTCTTGGGTATGATGCCAGTCAGCTCGCACTACCACCAGCCAAACTCTCTCTGGTGGGCAATTTTATTCTATTTGGGAAAAAAACTGCCCCCACGGCAAAAGCCTGCCCCAAAACGCTCCCGGCTGCTTTCCCTGGGCTTAATTCCTTTGGCCTCATGCCCTACTTTTGTCTTGAGTTTTATTTGGATAAGTTTATTGCAATATTTTGTTACAAAGAGTAATATTTCTTAATTTTGCTTTTTGTTACCAAAATTCAGGCAAATTTAATTATAAAAATTGTTCAGTAAATCTACCTTAGATGAGTTAATTTTCTGTAATTTCTAAATTTGGCTAAATTTAATTTTTGATAAAATGAAGTTTTCACATAATTTTATTTTTAAACTGTTTAAAGCAGATTAATAAAAATATTTAATTTGCAATAACAATTATCAAATAATTGATACTCCATAAAATTGAGGAAATTATTTTTAATTAATATTTGAATGTTATTTACTTGTCTAGTATTAATTTGAGCAAATCAGCAGGAAAATGCAGGAATCAAAAATAAAATCAGCGGATATGTACCTAATCCAGAGAGGAAATATAGAAAAAATCAAAAAGCAGAAATATCTAGATTGGTGCCAAAGGAGAACATGACTCAGCGGTGCTGGTGTGGGTCAAGAGCATTTTTAACGTGCTGGGGAAAACTGTGGGGTTGAGGGAGGGGTGATGGCAACACCCTGCCTCTGGTTTCGCCAAGCTCGCCGTAACGGTTCTGACTGGACAGCGGACTGGCCAAAACCAAGTGCATGGGGATGAATGGGGAATGGAAAAGAGAAAAGATGGGATCAGTTGTGGCACCAGTGAGCGGTATCATCAAGAAAACTGCAGTAAAAAAGTGACAGAGGCAGGTGCCAATGCCAAAAAAAAAGCGAGAATTGACAAAAGCCCATAGCAAAGCTAAGGTGCAAATGGCGGCATCGATTAGCCAGACGGCGGTTGAGTTGTGGAACGCGATCGCTAAAAAGGCGGGCATATCCCGTTCCGAGCTGTTGGAGCGCATTGCCAGAGGTCAGATTTCTATCTTGACTGATGCGGCGGAACTGGATATCGCCTTGAAGCCAACCCCAGAGTCAGCTAGTGACGGGCCAGCCAAGATAGACAAACAACCGGGAGCCTCAATTCAGGTGGTGGCTGCCAAAGTTCCACCCCACGCGGATCCTTCTGTGGCTACTGCCTTAGAGCCAGTGTCTCCAGCAACAGATGCCGCCTCACCCCAACCGGCATCCCCAGAGCAATCTGAGCTAGTCACCCAGTTGCAGCAACAGCTAGAGCAACTGCAAGCGGAAAGCGCAATCAAAGTGGACCGGGAAACCCACGAAAACCTGCAGCAGCAGTGGCAACAACAAGCCAATCTCATCGCTGAATTGCAGGCAAAATTACAGAAATCGATCGCCAGTGAGGAAGCTGGCGATCGCGATGCCGCTTGGCGTCAGGAGTTAGCGGAAAAAACCCGCCGCATCGCTTCTCTCGAGGAACAGCTCGCACGGCTTGTAGCTGACAGTGAAACTAAAGTACCTCTGGAAAGATACGAAGCGTTACAGCAGCAGTGGGAAACCCAAGCCAATAGCATCACCGCTTTAAAACAGCAGCTAGAGCTATTGACTGTCCAAACTGAGGCGAAAGTGGCTCAGGAGACTTACGAAGCGTTGCGATCGGAGTCGGAAGCGCGAGCTAGTCGGATTTCTGAGTTGGAGCAGCAACTACAGCACCTTGGTGGTGAGTCGCAAGCGCGAGCCAGTCGGATTTCTGAGTTGGAGCAGCAACTACAGCACCTTGGCGGTGAGTCGCAAGCGCGAGCCAGTCGGATTTCTGAGTTGGAGCAGCAACTACAGCACCTTGGTGGTGAGTCGCAAGCGCGAGCCAGTCGGATTTCTGAGTTGGAGCAGCAACTACAGCACCTTGGTGGTGAGTCGCAAGCGCGAGCTAGTCGGATTTCTGAGTTGGAGCAGCAGCTACAGCACCTTGGTGGTGAGTCGCAAGCGCGAGCCGGTCGGATTTCTGAGTTGGAGCAGCAGCTACAGCACCTTGGTGGTGAGTCGCAAGCGCGAGCTAGTCGGATTTCTGAGTTGGAGCAGCAACTACAGCACCTTGGCAATGAGTCGCAAGCGCGAGCCGGTCGGATTTCTGAGTTGGAGCAGCAACTACAGCACCTTGGTGGTGAGTCGCAAGCGCGAGCCGGTCGGATTTCTGAGTTGGAGCAGCAGCTACAGCACCTTGGTGGTGAGTCGCAAGCGCGAGCCGGTCGGATTTCTGAGTTGGAGCAGCAACTACAGCACCTTGGGAATGAGTCGCAATCACGAGCCGGTCGGATTTCTGAGTTGGATCAACAGCTACAGCGCCTTGGTGGCGAGTTTCAAGCTCGTGCCAGTCGGATTTCTGAGTTGGAGTTACAGTTACAGCGCCTCGGTGGTGAGTCGGAAGCTCGTGCCAGTCGGATTTCTGAGTTGGAGCAGCAGTTACAGCGCCTCGGTGGTGAGTCGGAAGCTCGTGCCAGTCGGATTTCTGAGTTGGAGCAGCAGCTACAACGAGTGACGGCGGAAGCGGCGGGGAAAGTGCCTTTGGAGGAGTACAAGGCTTTGCGGCTGCAATGGGAAGAGCAGGTGCGATCGCTCTCCGAGGCAGCAGCGCGGGTGCCGCTCGAAAAATATCAGGCTTTGGCGCATGACTCAGAAGAAAAGGGGCGCGCGATCGCCGCTTTACAACAGCAGATAGCTGATTTGCAACCCTCGGCTAACATCGGCGATATCATGTTAAACCGGTGGCGTCACCGCAATTTTTCCCGGTAGTTGCGTCCTGATTTTCCGGTTTCTATTCTTAGGGGCATGGCACTGCTTTGCCCCTACCCCTGCCAGTTCTAATGATGGCAATTATCGGCAGATGATAGAAGTGTTTGGCGCTACATTTTCCGAAATTCATGGGATATTTAACTATCGGGGTTAAAATAGGAGGCAGCGCCAAAATTTTCAGCCCTAATCGGGAGGGAATAATTGATGAATTACTATAAATTTGGTCTAATGACATTGGTGCCGTTGATGTTGATGTATGAATGGTTTCGGCGGGTTGGTGCCGACAGTTTAACTGCCATGCCGCCAGAGTCGAAACCCTCCGCCAGCAATACCAAAGACAAAGACAAAGACTCTGAGGTACAATTGCCTCCAGTAGCAACCACCACCCCCGATCCATCATCAGCCCGTCTGAATCAAGATATTACGGCTTGGGGGGAGCAGGTGGAACAGCAAGCAAGGCGTATTGCCTTGTTAGAGGAGCAACTGGCAAGAGCAACGGTAGCAGCGGGGGAAGCGGTGGCAGCAAAAGCGGCTTTGAGTCTCCAGCTAGAGCAGCAAGCCTTGCGGATTGTGCAGTTAGAGCAAGAGTTGGCGGCAATGCAAGGGGTGGCGGCGATCGGCGATAGTATGTTAAACAAGTGGCGTTACCGCCATTTTTCTCGCTAGAGCGATGATGCCACTGAGGGCGTCAAATGATGTCATGGTGTGGAGTTGTTCGGGAGAGTGGCCAAAAGAAAATATATTATCTATACTAAAAAATAGTTGACTTCAATTTAGATTGATTAAGGGGAAATGAGTGCCTAAGTTTGATGGGTGGTCTCTAGACGATCGCAATCCAGAGGTAATTAAGTCATTGATGCCTCAATGGGAATGGTTTTACCAGCACTATTTTCGGGTGCAAACCGATGGTTGGCATCACGTACCATCTAGAGGCAAGGCATTAGTAGTGGGTTCCCATAACGGCGGCTTAGCGGCCCCGGATATGTTCATGTTTATGTATGACTGGGTTCGCCGCTTTGGCTTTGAGCGTTTATCTTATGGTTTAATGCACCCTAATGTCTGGAAGGTGTTCCCGGATTTGGCGAAAATGGCTGTGCAATGTGGGGCGATCGTCGCGCATCCCAAAATGGCATTTGCGGCATTGGAACGGGACGCAATGGTGACAGTTTACCCCGGTGGTGCCTATGACGTTTTCCGTCCCCACTCCATGCGGGATAAAATCTACTTTGCCGGTAACAAAGCCTTCATCAAAGTAGCTTTAATTGCTGAAGCACCCATCCTGCCCATCATTTCTCATGGCGCCCATGATACCCTAATTGTCTTAGGGGAATTTTACGCACAAGCTCGCCAGCTACATGAATTAGTCGGCATCAACTGGCTCTGCGGCGTTGACCCCGTGGTGTTTCCCATTTATTTAGGTTTACCTTGGGGCATCAGTTTCGGTCCCCTACCGAACATTCCACTACCAGCACAGATTCATACCCGAGTCTGTGAGCCTATAGTTTTTGAAAAATATGGCAGAAAAGCCTCTAAAGACCGAGATTATGTGGATGCCTGCTACAATCAAGTAGTAGGACAGATGCAGCAGGCATTAGACCAACTGGTACGCGAACAGCAAGGATAAAGTCTGCTTTTTCCTAAATATTCTCACCGAGCCAAGGGATTTCTATTTTCCCTTGTGGGGATTATAGTTTGCTCAATTATTTTTGGCCTCGTTTCGGGACATTTCCCACTATTAAGCCAAAACAAATTAATTTAATCTCTCACAAAAATGCTAGACACACAACACTTAAATTTTCGTTCACCACCAACTTAATAACTCGATAAATTCTAGGGTTTTTTCGGTAAAATCGAATCATACAAAGTGTGTAAAACTGCTGCGATCGCTGGCGGAACCGAAGTGAAGCGTAGCAATAAACACCCGTCTCCATCTTTAGATTTGCCTACAACTTTAGCGTACAGGTCACCTCCCACTTGAGATTCTGTTTGGGTGTGGATTAAGTTAATTTTGATATTGCTAAAAATATCCACTAAATGTTCACCCCGCATTTGGGCTCCTTTAAAGGAGAATTTAACTAAAGTACCTTGATACTGCTGATTTCCGATATGTTTGCCATCTAAAATAGTATAAAAAATTTTGAGTTCTTCTTTTAAAGGAATCATATTTGATTCTTGACTGGGCAAAAATAAATTATAATCCCCCCCCATTCCTCCTACTACGTAGAGATTCAACGGCTCGTCAAACCCTTTGGGTTGAACCGTGATTTTTTCATCAATGATGGGGCGGTTTGGCAGTTCTTTGAGGGTACTTTCTGAAATGATAACTTGTCCGCCTACGGTATAAGACTCGATGCGGGAGACTAGGTTAACGTCGTTGCCTATAGCTGTGTAACTGGCGTGTTTTTGGGAGCCGATGTTACCTACTATTACCTCGCCGGTGTGGATACCAATGCCCATTTCTATTTGGGGCAGGTTTAAGCGGGCTAATTTTTGGTTGACGGATTCCATCCCTAGCTGCATGGCTATGGCGCAAGCTACAGCCCTTTCTGCATCATCATTTCGGCTGGTGGGAGCGCCGAATAACACCATAATGGCATCGCCGATAAATTTGTCGATCGTCCCGTGATATTCGGTGATGATATCCGCCATCGCCTCTAAGTAGATATTGAGCATCATCACCACTTTTTCTGGGGGCAAAGGTTTGGCGAGAGAGGTAAACCCCCGCAAATCTGACAGCAAAATTGTGACTATACGGCTTTCTCCCCCCAGTTTTAAGCCTTCGGGATTTTCCAGCAAAATTGCTACGACTTCATCGTTGACATAGCGGCCAAAGGCTTTGCGGATATCGCTGGCGGAACGGGCAATATGGATGGAAATGGCGGTTGTGGAAAAGGTCAATGCTAGCATCGGTGGGACAACTGGCAACCACCAACCAGCGACAAAAGCTCCGTAGGTGGTGGCGAGTAAGCTGCCTCCAGCAAACAAAAATCGCACCAGGGTTTGGCGCAGGATATTGCTCACCGCTTCGGAAAATCGCAATTTCCAATTTAAACTGGCTCCGGTACATGACCAGAGAAAAATCCATAGCCATTCTATGCGTTCTGACCAACTGCGGAGGATGGGACGTTCGTCTAAAACGGCACTGAGAATTTGGCTGGTTAAGTTGGCGTGAATTTCTACGCCGGAAGTGGGTTGGGGGAGGGTGACTAAGCCGCTGCTGTAGGGGGTAAAAAATAAATCTTGGAGGCTTTCGGCGGTGGAACCGATGAAGACTATCCGATCGCGCATCAATCCGGGCTCAATTTTTCCCGCTAACACATCCCCCATCGATACCATCTGGTAAGGGCAGCGATTTTTCACCACTCGGCACGATGGTCCTCGGAAATTCAGCAGCACTTGATAGCCATCAGCATTTGCCCGCACATAACCGCCATCATTACTGGTGAAAGGCGGGAAAACTGTTTGCCCTAGTTTGACAAATTGCTCCTCTGTCAGTTCTGGTTGGATGCCTTTGGTGGCTTCTAAATACATCCAAGCTAGTTTAAATGGCAGGCTGAAGGCAATTTCCCCGGATTTATCTGTGAGGTAGAGAAATCCCCGCCGCACTTTGCCGTCCGCATCGAGGAGGAAATCATTGGCGGCTACTTGTCCTTTTTCCGCCAATATGGCTGGGGGGTTGACGCCAAAAGTGTCGGCTTCTCCGACGACTTTTTTGATGCCAATTAGGTTGGGGTTGGACTGGTAAACTTTTTCTAGAGCCTCTTTACCGGGTTCTACCGGTAAATCTCGGTAAATGTCCAGCCCGATCGCCCGTGGTTTCTGGGCCTCAATTTTGGTCAGTAGTTCTGCCAGTACCGCATCGGGGATGGGCCATTTGCCAATTTGGCGGATATCTGACTCTTCTATCCCTACCACCACCAGGCGATCGTCCCTCATTTCCACCGGACGCCAGCGAAAATATTGGTCCAGGGCCGCCCATTCCCATAGTTGCAACAACCCGAGCGATCGGAGGGTAATGACAAAAATTGCCACCGCCGGAGCCGCCACCAGCAGCCCCCGCCATTTCCAAATCTCTTGTTTCAGGAAATGTTTTACCCCCATCAACTAATGCCACCACTCACGTGCATCCTTAGATTTTAGATTTTAGTTGACCAATTTAGTGATAACAACTAACAATTAGCCGATAGCGAATACAGCCAAGAAACCGGGTTTCTTCAACGATATATCTCGTCATCAACCGAGATTTTTCCAAGAAACCCGGTTTCTCAACCTTCCACCCGATCGATGAAAATCCCGGTACATAGCACAACCAACCTAGGCTTAGTCCCTATGCGGAAAGAAAATCACCCTCCCCTGTTCCACCTCACCTAATTGCAGATTACCAACGTCACACTACTTGTCGGAACTGGCAATAAATATTTACCATCATTCTGATACGGATAGAAATTTTCAGGAAATTTACACAAGTAAACAATCACAATTATGTGAAAAATAAGATTTTGGCCATAACAAGTAAAAAAATAAGCTGGTTTTATGCAGATTAATTTTTCACCAAAACCCCTGCACCACCTTGACAATACCACAGTTTGTGCGATTTAATAAAGTTATCTCCACAAAATCACTCGCTCCTGGCCTAGGGGCATCATCGGCTACCCCTGCATCAAACATCATATAACTACACCAATGTCATTAGTTATGAATAACTTTTCCCTTGTCGCCATCATCAAAACTCTACCAAATTACAAATGACCAAGCCAGTGCTAAGCATAGCGAAGCGAAGCTGACAAATGAAAATAACTCACCATAAATGAATGACAAATGAGTAATCGGAAATATAGTCATTTCAATTAAGAATGAGAATAGTTTTTTGGTTAAACCCCACATCTGATCAGCCCTCACCCCCGTCCCCTCTCCCAGAGCGGGAGAGGGGAGACCAGAACACCGGGATATCCCGGTCTTACTCCCCTTTCTCCCTTTTTTGGGAGAAAGGGGTTGGGGGATAGAGGGCAACTATGCAGGCACTTGGCGTCTCACTCTTATTTGAAATGACTATATATCTGGATTCAACAAATCGGCGGTCTTGGTTCAGACTCAGGCAACAGCATCGCCGTAGATAGTGAAAACAATATTATCGTCACCGGTAGCTTTAGCCAAAGCATCGACATAGACGATGACGGCAGTCCTGATCTGGTTTCTGCTGGGGAACAGGATGCCTATATTGCCAAATTTAATCCTGATTTTACCCTGGTTTGGGCTAAAAGTTTTGGTGGAAATCCTTGCCCACCCTACCCACTACTACCCACCCTACAGAACTATTATCAATTATCAATTATCAATTGTCAATTGTCAATTATTTAAACTGCGCCATTAACCAGGCTCCAACTTGAGATTGGTCTTGGGTGAGGCTACGTTGCAAGGCTTGGTCTAGAGTCGCTATCTCTAGTCCGGGAAACATCACAGAGGTATCAATTCGCTGACTACCCCGATCGCTCATTTGATACGCCATTACCGCCGCTGTTTCCACGTTCACAATCCAATATTCCGCAATCCCCACATCTTCATAAAGAACTCGCTTCACTGTGCGATCGTCTAACAAAGATGATTTCGCCACCTCCACCACCAAATCCGGCACCGGATACTCTTCCAGATTTACAATACCAGTACCGCTAGGAATAACGTTTGCCTTAGTGCCAACATAATAAGCTAAATCCGGCTGAAATTCAACATAGCCCGTCTTGCGGAAAGAACAGTTGTCTAAACCTGTGAACGGAATCCCTTTCAAAATGCCATAGAGATTAATGGCAAGGGCAATAATTGCATGATTGTTACTGTGGTCAAAGCCTACGGAGAGCTGCATTTCTAATCTCATTCTCCCATTGCTGTAATAGCCTTTGGATTTACCATAGGCGGGGTCATCCACAGCACTAAGGAACTCCTCCCAGGTGGCCGGAACCCAGGTATCACTGGCAATTAGAGTAGAAAGTTTATCCATACTCATCATCCCGGAGGAAAAATCTACATCTATTCTATGTTAGATCAAGTCCGACGGCATCGTGAAGACAGTTTTTCTCCCATTTTTCATATAGTTGGCAATCTGCAATATTGCTATTAATCCAAGATATAGTCATTTCAAATAGAAATGAAATAATCGAGATTGCCCTCACCCCCATCTCCTTTTCTCTCTCCCCCCCTTTCCAAGGGGGGTAGGGGGGATGGAGAGGGGACGGGGGTGAGGGCAGAGTCAATCCCATTTTTATTTGAAATGACTATAGTTTTCATACTTATAAGATTTGGCGATTAATCGATTGTGTCTTTTTTACTCATATGACTAATTAAATAAGCAGTGCCTGACCAAGCCGCAGTCTTCATCACGAGTAGGGGCGATTCGCGAATCGCCCCTACCGCCCACCCTACAGAAATCATTTATATAAAAAATGGCTGTGCGGCCCCCCAATTTCTCCACAAATCCGCACCTGTGGCAAAATAAATCAAGCACCCCACCCACCAGCAACCCCAAAGGCAAATATCGTGTATTGGCAACCCGGACAGAAACTCAAAACTCGACCCTATCAAATTGAGGCGATGATAGGGCAAGGCGGTTTTGGTGTCACCTACAAAGCGCGACATCTGAGCCTAAAACATCAAGTGGTGTTGAAAACCCCTAACGCGATGCTCCGCAACGACCCCGCCTATCCCAGATTTGAAGAGCGTTTTCTCAAAGAAGGGCAAATGCTGGCCCAGCTTTCCCAACAAGGCCATTCTTCCATTGTGCGGGTCAGCGACTTATTTACCGAAGATGATATCCCCTGTTTGGTGATGGATTTCGTGCCGGGGGATAGTTTATTTAACCTGGTACAAGAACGCGGCCCCATCCCGGAAACCCAGGCAGTGGGCTATATTCGCCAAATTGCCGAGGCGCTGGTAGTGTCCCATGATATGGGCATTGTGCATCGGGACGCCCACGCCCTCAATATTATGGTGGCGAATCAAAACCGGGCAGTGTTGATTGATTTTGGCATTGCGGGGGATATTGCCCCAATGGTGAGCAATACCCGTAACGCATTTAATCCCGCATTTGCCCCCTATGAGCAAATATTAGGTCGCGGTGGCTTGCCCACGGTGGATGTTTTCAGTCTCGGTGCTTCCTTATATTATGCCGTGACAGGACAGCTACCCACTCCAGCAGCAGAACGCAAGCTGGATAATCTGGCTTTATTGCCGCCAAAACAGCATAATCCCCAGACTAGCGATAAGTTGCAGGCAGCAATTATCAAAGCAATGGCCCTGGAAGCGGCAGACCGACCCCAAACTATGCGGGATTTTCTGGCTTTGCTGCAACCAAACCAGCAACCAGTAGTAATGGCAACCCAGAAGGTAATGCCCCCGCCAACCCAACCATCCCCGCAAATTTTGTCACCACAGCCTTTGCCAAAGCAGAAGCAGCCAGTAGCAGCAAAGACAGCAACAGATTTACGGGGCTATTTTATCCTGCCAGGATTGACCGCCCAAGGCATGATTCGCCGACTGGTACGGGGAGTCATCAGAGAAGTGATTGCCCTGAACCAGGAATTAACCATAGTCATTGCTGGTGGCGGTGCAGCGTTATTTAACCTGCGGACGGGGGAAGCCCTCTGGGAAATTGACTGTCCTGCTAGTAGTGGGGCGGTGACTGCTGACGGGCGGCTGTTGGCTTTAGGCGGAAACAGAGATATTTATCTCTGGGATTTAACTACAGGGCAATTCCTCCGCCAACTCACCGGACATACAAGCTATGTGTATAGCGTCAGCTTCAGTCCCGATGGGAAATACCTGGCTTCTCGGAGTTGGGATAATACCGTGCGACTGTGGGATGTGGCCACGGGACGGGAACTGCGCCAACTCACTGGACATAGAAGCTATGTGTCAAGCGTCAGCTTCAGTCCTGATGGGAAATACCTGGCTTCTGGAAGTGAGGATAATACCGTGCGACTGTGGGATGTGGCGACGGGACAGGAACTTTGCCAATTCACTGGACATACAAGCTATGTGAGTAGCGTCAGCTTCAGTCCTGATGGGAAATACCTGGCTTCTGGGAGTTGGGATAAAACCGTGTGGCTGTGGGATGTGGCGACGGGACAGGAACTGCGCCAATCCAGAGGACATCAAGACTCGGTGATAAGCGTCAGCTTCAGTCCTGATGGGAAATACCTGGCTTCTGGGAGTAAGGATAAAACCGTGTGGCTGTGGGATTTAACCACCGGGCAGTTCCTCCGCCAACCTGGACATACAGAGTTGGTGAAAAGCGTCAGCTTCAGTCCCGATGGGAAATACCTGGCTTCTGGGAGTTGGGATGGGGTGGTGCGACTGTCGGATGTGGCGACGGGACGGGAACTGCACCAACTCACTGGACATACAGACAGTTTGACTAGCGTCAGCTTCAGTCCCGATGGGAAATACCTGGCTTCTGGGAGTCACGATAAAACCGTGCGACTGTGGGATGTGGCCACGGGACGGGAACTGCGCCAATTCACTGGACATAGACACTTGGTGCATAGTGTCAGCTTCAGTCCCGATGGGAAATACCTGGCTTCTGGGAGTAAGGATGTGCGACTGTGGGATGTGGTCACGGGACGGCAACGGCGCCAAGTCACTCAAACTATAGAGCATACGATTAGCGTCAGCTTCAGTCCCGATGGGAAATACCTGGCTACTTGGAATGCGGATCAACCCGTGCGACTGTGGGATGTGGCGACGGGACGGGAACTGCACCAACTCACTGGACATACACACTGGGTGTATAGCGTCAGCTTCAGTCCTGATGGGAAATACCTGGCTTCTGGGAATTGGGATGTGCGACTGTGGGATATGGCGACGGGACGGGAACTGGGCAAATTCACTGGAGATACAAGGGATGTGAGAAGCGTCAGCTTCAGTCCTGATGGGAAATACCTGGCTTCTGGGGGTGGGAGTTACGATAAAACCGTGCGACTGTGGGATGTGGCCACGGGGCGGGAACTGCGCCAATTCACTGGACATACAGAGGGTGTGAGTAGCGTCAGCTTCAGTCCTGATGGGAAATACCTGGCTTCTGGGGGTTGGGATGGGGTGGTGCGACTGTCGGATGTGGCGACGGGACGGGAACTGCGCCAACTCACTGGAGGTATAGCCACTTTCAGTCCTGATGGGAAATACCTGGCTTCCGCTGGGGATGGTGTGGTGAGGTTGTGGCGGGTGTAGGGTTCCCCTGAGCTTGCCGAGGGGTTGGCTGGGTTTGGGTTGGGGGGGTGGTTCTGTAGGGGCGTTGGCGCAGCCTGCGCTTAAGCGCATAGCATGAGGGCAAAGAATCTCTCGGACAAAACCAACCATTTATTACCCTCATGCTTCGCTCTGGTATTGTGCAGAGGGCGAAGCATCCCGGGAATCGGTTGCTGGTTTTCACCGATAACATATCTGCCCGGTAGCTTCGCCCCTACGGGGTTTATGTCATTATTACCCTCATGTTTCGCCGCCCTCTTCCTATGCTGCACCCATTTGTAAAAGTATAGTCATTTCAGATAAGAATGAGACAACCCTTGCAGTTGCCCTCTATCCCCCAACCCCTTTCTCCCAAAAGGGGAGAAAGGGGAGTAAGACCAGAATGTCCCCGTGTTCTCCTCTCCCCTCTCCCTACCTGGGAGAGGGGTTGGGGGTGAGGGCTGCCTTCGGGGTTTAACCAAAAAAACATTCTCATTCTTAATTGAAATGACTATAAATCTCTAGTCAAAAAGAGGCAAAAATGGAAATTACGACTCAGCTCACGGCAAAACAGGCGGAAAAACTGGCTCTGATCCAAGCCCAAACCCATAAAAGCCCGGAGCAAATCTTAGATTCTGCCTTGGACTATTATTATCAGCAGGTGGTGAATGCTCCCGATAACCATCTAGAAAGGTTTAGTCAAATTGGTTTTATCGGCTGCATTGAAGCTGAACCCAATCTGGCGGCTGACTCTGAGGCGATTTTGCGGCAAGAATTAGGTGGTAGGTAATGATTATTGTCGATACTGGGTTTTGGGTGGCCTTAGCCAACAAAAACGATAACTACCATGAAGTGGCGAAAAAGAGCTTCAGTAAATATAATGAACCTCTGATTACTACATGGTGTGTCGTCACCGAAACATGCTATTTTTTACAATCTCGTCGGGGAGTGGCGGCATCAATTACTTTTCTCACCCCGATATCTGAGGGATTGTGTCAAATCTTTGACATCAAACCTCACCATTTGCCTAGACTGAAAGAATTGATGCAAAAGTATCGAGATGTGCCGATGGATTTGGCGGACGCATCCCTTGTAGTTTTAGCCGAACAATACAAACTGGGACGGATTTTAACTCTAGACATCAAAGATTTTGGGATTTATCAATGGAATCACAATAATTATTTTGAAAATCTATTCATTTCCCAAAATTAAACCAAACCCCGACATAACAGCCAAGTATTAGGGGGCAGTACCCCCATTTGGGTGGGTTTCCAGAAACCCACGGGTGAATTTTGGGGTTTGGGGGGGCACGGCGCGATCGATATTTCTCGTTTTTGGTGTTATCTTAATGTAGCTGTGCTACTACAGGGGATAATTGGGGATAATTTGGTCGTTAAATTATCATTTGTAGTAGCACAGCTACTTAAATCTCTCGGTTTTATGAGAAATCTTGATAACGCCGTGCCCCCCACCACGGGAAATTTGGGGGCAAAGAAACCGGGTTTCTGTGACAATTTGGGCATCAAAACCGAGATTTAATCAAGAAACCCGGTTTCTGGAAACCCACGGGTCATTTTTGGGGTTTGGGTGGGCACGGCGTGATTGATATTTCTCGTTTTTTGCGTTATCTTAACGATGCCGTGCCCCTACAGGGGATAAATTTGGATAAATTTTGGGTTTTGGGGTCAAATTTGGGGTAATTTTGGCGTCAAATAATCATTTGTAGGGGCACGGCATCTTAAATCTCTCGGTTTTATAAGAAATCTTGATAACGCCGTGCCCCCCACCACGGGAAATTGGGATGAATTTTGGGTTTTGGGGGTCAAATTTGGGTTTTGGGTGGCAAAGAAACCGGGTTTCTGCGGCAATTTGGGCATCAAAACCGAGATTTAATCAAGAAACCCGGTTTCTGGAAACCCACGGGTCATTTTTGGGGTTTGGGTGGGCACGGCGTGATTGATATTTCTCGTTTTTGGTGTTATCTTAACGTAGCTGTGCTACTACAGGGGATAAATTTGGGTAATTTTTGGGGTAAATTATACATTGTAGGGGCACGGCATCTTAAATATTCGGGTTTGACAAACAATCTTAATAACGCCGTGCCCCCCACCACGGGAAATTGGGATGAATTTTGGGTTTTGGGGGTCAAATTTGGGTTTTGGGTGGCAAAGAAACCGGGTTTCTGCGACAATTTGGGCATCAAAACCGAGATTTAATCAAGAAACCCGGTTTCTGGAAACCCACGGGTGAATTTTGGGGTTTGGGTGGGCACGGCGTGATTGATATTTCTCGTTTTTTGCGTTATCTTAATGTAGCTGTGCTACTACAGGGGATAATTGGGGATAATTTGGTCGTTTAATTATCATTTGTAGGGGCACGGCATCCTAAATATTCGGGTTTGACAAACAATTTTAATCACGCCGTGCCCCCCACCACGGGAATTTTGGGGGCAAAGAAACCGGGTTTCTGTGAATAATATCGTACCATGACGGAGATTGTCGCAGAAACCGGGTTTCTTGGCTATCCCGTGGGGTTCAGAAACCGGGTTTCTAGGTTGGGGATGATTCAGAGCAGGAAATAGATATGCTAAATACAGATAAAAAAATTACAGAAAACAACCCGGAATTCGCCGCCAGAAGGTTTCTCCACACCACAACATTATTCACATGAAATATTTATCTATTGAATTTATGCAAATAATGCAGTAAAAATTTTATATAAAAATTTGAATTAATTCACTTATATTTTTTCAATTAAAAAAAATCATTTTGATGATTCTGTTGTCTCCCCTGCTCCCTTGCCCCCCGATCGGTGAGCGAAGCCTGTCCTGAGCCCTGCCGAAGGGCCGAACCGCTGCCCCCATCCCCACAAAGATGAGGGGCAGCCACTGGGGCTGCCCCTACGGGACCCCTGATGATGATGGCTACAGAAACCACCTCATCCGGGACAGATTAGGCATTGTCGCTATTTTTGCGGCGGCGTGAGCCCGCCATCAGCCCACCAACTAAACCCAAACCTAGCAAAGTGGCTGGTTCTGGTACTTGAGCCGGTGGTGGTGTCACTCCCCTTGGAGGCAGATTCACAAAAGATTCACTACCACCGTTGGCAAAGCCTTGAACGTGGATACCAACGCGCATATCTTGGCTGGCTAAATTATCAAAGACATTCTGCAGGGTTTGTCCAGAGTTCAAATTGAATAGGACACTGACCCATTCTCCGGGATTTACGCCCCTAGGCTGCACTGGCGGGAGAGACCTTACCCCATATTCCTCTGTAAAATTCACACTGGAGTCATTGCCACCAGGCAGATTGAGATTGCCTGTGGATACGGAGAATGATACGCCACTACCACTGCCAGTAATCCCATTGGTGGCGATACCGGAGAGGGAGTTGAGCATATCCTCGAAGTAGATTTGAGTAATCGAAGATGCTGCAGGTCCAGCGTTGCTCAATTTAAACAGAACTTGATTGGCAGAAAGGTTTTCTCCACCGGTGGCGTCGGTGACATCTAAAAAGAGCTGGGTTTCGCCGGTCAGGGCGTTGGGCGCATAATTGCCAGTAATGTTGTCAAATGTCAACTGGAGTGCTTGCGCTGGTGCAACAGCGAAGGCGGAAGCGGCGATCGTGAGACCAGCAGCCAGTGCGGCTGTACCGGCGAATCCACCCTAAGGCAGAATAGACTTAAATTGATTGGTTGTTAGCATGGTTGACATTCTCCAAGATCAGAAATGCTCGAATATGGCGATCGGCTACTGAATGAATCCGGGTGTCGAGCAACTATTTTCCCCTACCCTAATGGCTTTTAGTATGGCATTGCCCCACTACTTTTGTCAGCCCTTACCTTTTATCTTTAAGAAAAAATTATTTTTCCCCCTGATTCTGAACCTGAGATAATTTTTTTGTAAAATCAGTGCATTTACTCTTGACAAAAAGAATATTTTATGTATTCAAGCCCAATCTACAGCGGTTCTCAGTTTGGTGAGGTATCGCCCTCACCCCAAACTCGACCAAACAAGCTGTAGGGGTGATTCGCGAATCACCCCTACAGCTAAGAATTGTACTTCACGGCTCTGAAATCGGCTGTATCCAGATGAGAAGCAAATTTCCTGGGCAGCGACAAAAAAACCGGGTTTCTGAAAATATCTCCAGAAACCCGGTTTTATCACACAGATGCCAAGAATTAGCCTAGAACAGCTTTGGCTTTGGCCACCACGTTGTCAACGGTAAAGCCAAACTTCTCCATCGCCACTTCGCCGGGAGCGGAAACGCCAAAGCGATCGACAGTGACGGTATCACCTGCAGAACCTACATAGCGATGCCAGCCGTAGCTAGAAGCCGCTTCCACCGCCAACCGTTTGGTAACAGCTTTTGGCAGCACAGATTCCTGGTAAGCAGCATCTTGCTCGTCAAACAGGAGGGTGCAAGGCATAGAAACCACGCGCACTTTCTTACCTTCAGCGCGTAATTTCTCCGCCGCATCCACACAGAGAGACACCTCGCTACCAGTGCCAATCAAAATGATATCTGGGGTGCCATCACTATCAGCGACGATATAACCACCTTTGGCGACACCTTCAATGGAGCTACCAGCCAGGTTAGGCAGATTTTGGCGAGTCAAAGCCAACAGGGAAGGACGCTTGCGGCTTTCGATCGCCACTTTGTAAGCGCCAGAAGTCTCATTGCCATCCGCCGGACGGAACACCAACAGGTTAGGAATTACCCGCAGAGAGGCGAGAGTTTCCACCGGTTGGTGCGTCGGGCCGTCTTCCCCAAGGGCGATCGAGTCGTGAGTCATCACCCAGATGGCGCCAGCTTCAGCCAGAGCCGAAATGCGAATCGCCGGACGCATATAGTCCGCAAACACCAGGAAAGTGGCACCATAAGGAATCAAACCAGAACCATGCAGAGCGATACCATTGCAAATCGCCCCCATCCCATGTTCCCGGACACCAAAGCGCAGGTTACGGTTGTGATACTGACCCTTTTGGAAGTCCCCAGAGACCTTCATCAAAGTGAGGTTAGAGTGAGTCAGGTCAGCAGAACCGCCAATCAGTTCGGGAATCACCGTCGCCAGAGCATTCAGAGTAATTTCTGAGTGCTTCCGGCTAGCCACACCCTTATCTGCAGGAGTGTAAGTGGGGAGGACTTTTTCCCAACCTTCGGGGAGCTTACCGGAGAGCTGACGCTCAAATTCGGTGGCTTCGGCGGCATACTTAGCTTTATATTGAGCAAAAGTAGCATTCCACTCAGCTTCATAGCTAGCGCCACGCTCTACAGCTTTGCGCATATGGCCGAGCGCCTCATCTGGCACCACAAAAGGCTCATATTCCCAGCCGAGGTTTTCCCGGGTGAACTTCACCTCATCTTTACCGAGAGCGGCACCGTGAACCCCAGCGGTGTTAGCCTTGTTGGGGGAACCGTAGCCAATGGTGGTACGGACTTTAATCATCGAAGGCTTATCGGTGACAGCCTTGGCAGCTTCGATCGCCTGTTGAATCGCGGCGAGGTCGTTGTTACCATCTTTGACTTCCAGCACATGCCAGCCGTAGGCTTCAAACCGCTTGCCCACATCTTCGGTAAAAGATATGGAAGTATCACCATCGATAGAGATATGGTTGTCATCATAAAGGGCAATCAACTTGCCCAGGCCCAGGTGGCCCGCCAGAGAGCAGGCTTCCCCAGATACACCCTCCATATTGCAACCATCACCCAGGATGACATAGGTGTAATGGTCCACAATTTTGAGGTCAGGTTTGTTAAACTTAGCCGCTAAGTGAGCTTCGGCTATGGCCAGACCCACGGCATTGGCAATCCCCTGGCCCAGAGGACCGGTGGTGACTTCCACGCCTTCCGTCTCGAAGTTTTCCGGGTGCCCGGGGGTTTTCGAGCCCCACTGGCGGAATTGCTTAATTTCTTCTAGAGGTACGCTGTCATAGCCCGTCAGGTGGAGCATGGCGTACTGGAGCATACAACCGTGACCTGCAGAGAGGACGAAGCGATCGCGGTTAAACCATTTGGGATTTTTGGGGTTGAACCGCATAAAGCGGTCCCACAGCACAAAAGCCATCGGTGCTGCGCCCATCGGTAGTCCCGGGTGCCCAGACTTTGCTTTTTCTACAGCATCAATAGCCAAAAAGCGGATGGAATTGATGCAAAGTTCTTCGAGTGATTTTTTGGTCGCAACGGCCATAGTCTCTTGTTGGTGAAAACGACGATTGACTGCTCTGTTGTTTGTAGGCACACGGCATTGCCTTGTCCCTACTGGAATGTTGGCAATTTGGGAGTGACAACTCCCACAATCCCACCCTTCGGTGACAGTGGTCAAGGGGGGAGGGGGAGATGGGGAGACGGGGAGATGGGGAGACGGGGGGGCAGGGGGAGTGTGGGGAGTGTGGGAAGTGTGGGAAGTGTGGGAAGTGTGGGAAGTGTGGGAAGTAATCCTCCCCCTCCTCCCACCCCTCCCCCTCCCCTGCTCCCCTGCTCCCCTGCTCCCCTGCTCCCCTGCTCCCCGGTCGGTGAGCGAAGCCGAACCGCTGCTCCCCTGCTCCCCCTCTCCCCATCACCGATTAGGTAAACTTTTGAAAAACCAGGGTGACGTTGTGACCGCCAAAGCCGAAGGAGTTGGACATGGCCACAGTCACAGTTTGGGAGCGACTGACGTGGGGGATATAGTCCAGGTCACATTCTGGGTCGGGATTGTCTAAGTTAATCGTGGGAGGTACGATGTCGGAGGCGATCGCCTTCACCGTCGCCACGGCTTCGATCCCGCCGGATCCACCCAGGAGGTGTCCAGTCATGGACTTAGTAGAGCTGATGGCCACTTTTTTGGCGTAGTCCCCCAAAGCCTTTTTAATCGCGGCGGTTTCCGTCGAGTCGTTCGCTTGGGTGCTAGTACCGTGAGCATTGATATAGCTGACCAAATCCGGGGTAATGCCCGCATCTTTCATCGCCAGCTCCATCGCTCGGGCGGCCCCAGTGCCACCAGGGGAGGGGGAGGTCATATGATAGGCATCGCAGGTCATACCATAGCCGATGATTTCCCCGTAGATTTTCGCGCCTCGGTTGAGAGCGTGTTCTAGTTCTTCGAGGAGCAAAATGCCTGCACCTTCGCCCATGACGAAGCCATCGCGATCGCGATCGAAGGGGCGGCAAGCCTTATCCGGCTGATCATTCCGCTTCGACAGAGCCCGCGCTGCCGCAAACCCGGCCAAACCCAAAGGCGTTACTGCTGCTTCCGTCCCGCCGCAAATCATCGCTTTGGCGAAACCCCGCTGAATCAGGCGAAAAGCATCCCCCACCGCATTGGAACCAGCCGCGCAGGCTGTCACTGCACAGGAGTTCGGCCCTTTGGCTCCCGTTTGAATCGCCGTCAGTCCCGCTGCCATATTGGCAATCATCATCGGAATCATAAACGGGCTGCACCTGTCAGGGCCGCGATTCAAGTAGATTTCTTGCTGGTCTTCCAGGACTTTGAGACCGCCGATGCCAGTGCCGATTATGACCCCCACTTGTTCTGCGTTCAGATCGTCGATCGTTAGCTGGGCGTCTTGGACTGCCTGCAAGCTAGCCGACACGGCAAACTGGGCAAATCGGTCCATGCGCTTGGCTTCTTTGCGTTCGATGTAGTCACATGGGTCAAATCCTTTCACCTCGCCCGCAATCCGGCAGGCATGACGGGACGGATCGAACAAGGTAATCGGCCCAATGCCATTGCGCCCACTCAACAACCCTTGCCAATACTCATCCACGGTATTGCCAATTGGGGTAATGGCACCAAGACCCGTAACAACAACACGTTTCCGTTCAAAATTGGTCATAATTCAATTTGCGTGATTCTTCCGCACCAAAAACGCAGAACAGGGGGGGAGGCGCCGCAACAGCGGGCGTCGCCACCCGCTTTTAGGCTTTGGCGCCCACTTGTTCTTCGATATATTCCACTGCTGCTTGCACCGTGGCGATTTTTTCGGCAGCTTCGTCGGGAATTTCGATGCCAAACGCTTCCTCAAGCGCCATCACCAATTCCACGGTATCCAGAGAATCGGCGCCCAGGTCATTGGCAAAGCTGGCTTCAGGTTTCACCTGATCGGCTTCTACGGATAGCTGATCCACGACTATTTTTTTTACTTTCTCAAAAATGTCACTTTGACTCATAACTCTATGTCCTTTGCTTAGCGCTGTTCAAATCAAATATGGTTTCACCGCTCCCTGGGGCATCCCCAAAGAACGTAATTTTTCTCATGGGCATCCTCTGGCTGTGGCAGAAACCTTCTGGGGGAGATTTCACGATCTCCGATCGAGATATCTCAGCGGATCAGGTTGCTGTCACATGGGGGGATCGCCCCTCCCTTGAGCAGTTCAGTGGTCAACTTACCACAATCAGGGGTCTCTTCTGTAGGGGTGATTCATAAATTGATCCTCCAGAGGAGACTAATCCTGCTAACTGGGATCGGGAGGGAATCTAGCCCCACCGGCACTGTCTTGCTGAAAGCGCCCGGAGGTGGCTATGACTTTGAGAGAACGCCCCCAAGGAAAGGGAGCCGTATTTTTAGCATTTTTTTATCTTATCTGAAGGTGGATGAAAAAAGCGATCGCCCGCCCTGTTTTTCCCCTCCACCCCCAAAATCGCCGCCCACTCATTAACAGTTAGTAATTTGTTATATATAATTAAATACATGACAAGGGACTAAAGACAAGGGACTAAGGACAAGAAACCCGGGGAAATCTCACTTAAACGAGAAAAGTCAGATGAGATGAACTATTACGATGTTTTAAGTTTTTTGGCATTTTGTTCCGAGAATTGGAGGGACTGCGATAAACTAAGCCAAGATTTATCAAGCGTTACCGGCTGAGCAGGCCGGGAACTGCACTCATTGCCTAGCCAAAAAATTGTTGAGAAATATTTGGGAGCATAAATTCGATGTCTCACGCTGTCAAAATCTATGACACCTGCATTGGTTGCACCCAGTGCGTTCGCGCTTGCCCTCTGGACGTGTTGGAAATGGTGCCCTGGGATGGCTGCAAAGCTGGCCAGATTGCCTCATCTCCCCGCACTGAAGACTGCGTGGGTTGCAAACGTTGCGAAACTGCCTGCCCCACTGACTTCCTGAGCATCCGCGTCTATCTCGGAGCTGAAACCACTCGGTCTATGGGTCTTGCCTACTAAGCTGAGGTGAGTCATTGGTCCGGATCAGTCTGTGGCTGAGAAGGGCGCAGATTTTTGATTCCAAATCTCCAGGGGGGATGTAATTGCCCCCCTTTTTTTATCCATTCCAGAGGGTGATGGCTCTGGGATGGATTTGGACAAATCTTGACTGGATCCGGAACTGTGGGGAGTTTTGGTGCAACTAACAATAAATATCGAACAGCATTCGCAGGATATTTAAATGTGCGGCATAGTCGGATACATCGGCACTCAACCGGCCAGTGAAATTCTGTTGGCAGGATTGGAGAAACTGGAATACCGGGGCTACGATTCAGCGGGTATCGCCACCGTTGGTGAAGGCAAAATCACGCGAGTCCGGGCAAAAGGCAAACTCCATCAACTCCGCTCAAAACTGGAAGGCTTGGAAAACCCAGACCGGCTGGGCATCGGACATACCCGGTGGGCAACTCATGGCAAGCCGGAAGAATACAACGCCCATCCCCATACTGATGATACAGAGCGCGTGGCAGTGGTGCAAAATGGCATCATTGAAAATTATCGGGAGCTGCGCGAAGAACTCAAAAGCAAAGGGCACCAGTTTCGCTCGGATACGGATACGGAGGTTATCCCCCATTTAATCGCTGAGTTTTTGGCGTCCTCGGCTGTAGAACTAGCCCAGGGTGCTTCTCCGTTGTTGGAGGCAGTGCGGTTGGCGGTGCAACGGCTGGAAGGCTCGTTCGCGATCGCCGTCGTCAGCGCCGACTATCCCGACGAGCTGGTAGTAGCCAAACAGCAGGCGCCATTAGCGATCGGTTTCGGACAGGGGGAATTTTTCTGCGCCTCGGATACCCCCGCGATCGTCTCCCACACCAGAGCCGTGTTACCCCTAGAAAATGGGGAACTAGCCAGACTCACACCCCTGGGAGTAGAGGTGTACAACTTCGCGGGCGATCGGCTGAAAAAAATGCCCCACGTCCTCTCCTTAAGCCCCATCCTGGTGGAAAAACAGGGCTTTAAGCACTTCATGCTCAAAGAAATCTACGAGCAACCCGCCGTAGTCCGCGCCAGCTTACAAGCATATTTGCGCAGTGAATGGACACCACAGAGTAGCGCTTCGAGTCCGATCAACCTAGGATTAGACCCATCACTCTACAGCGACCTAGAACAGATTCAAATCCTCGCCTGCGGCACTAGCTGGCACGCCGGTTTAGTGGGCAAATACCTTTTAGAGCAGCTCGCCGGTATCCCCACCACGGTGCATTATGCTTCAGAATTCCGCTACGCCCCAACCCCGCTCATGGCCAATACCCTGACGATCGGTATTAGTCAGTCTGGGGAAACTGCTGATACTCTGGCAGCATTAGCGATGGAACAGCAACGCCGCTTGGGACAGCCAGAAAAATTCCGCCCCCGGTTGCTGGGGATTACCAACCGTCCCGAATCCTCCCTGGGGCATTTAGTCCCCAACATCATTAATACTTTAGCTGGGATTGAAATCGGCGTGGCCGCCACGAAAACTTTTGTGGCGCAGCTCATGGCATTCTACTGCTTAGCCATCGATTTGGCTTTTGTGCGCCAAAGTTTGGCTCTGACCGAAATCGAAAGGCTGCTGGCGGCTTTGCAGCAACTGCCTGGGCAGATTGAAATGGTGCTAAGCACGCAAGAAAAGCTGATTGAGGAGTTAGCCCATGAGTTGGCCGATACCAAGGATTTTATTTTTATTGGGCGGGGGATTAATTTCCCTATTGCTTTGGAAGGGGCGCTGAAACTGAAGGAAATCAGCTATATCCATGCTGAAGGTTATCCCGCTGGGGAAATGAAGCATGGGCCGATCGCGCTGCTGGATGATAAAGTGCCTGTAGTGGCCATTGCCATGCCGGGAATGGTTTATGAAAAGGTTATTTCCAATGCCCAAGAAGCGAAAGCCCGGGACGCCCGCCTGATTGGTGTTACCCCTGCCTCTGGTTCAGAAGCGATCGCCGATATTTTTGCCACAGTTTTGCCCGTCCCCACCGTTGACGAGCTAATTTCCCCGATCGTGGCGGTAATTCCTCTGCAACTGTTAGCCTACCACATTGCCGCCCGTCGTGGCTTAGACGTGGACCAACCCCGTAACCTGGCCAAATCTGTAACTGTGGAATAACTGTGATTTGTCCTTTGTCCTTAGTCCTTTGTCCTTAGACAAGTGACATGTTACCAAGGACAAATGACCAATGACAAATGAATTAGGAAAATCAGGCGGCAGATGGCCGCCTGAATTGCTATGTTATTAAGGTTGGTGTAGTGTGTCTATATGACGCTTTCAATTCTATCCTAGAATTTATCAATTTTCCCTGACTATCAGAAATTATCAACTGTTCTTGATAATTTGATAATTTTGTTATATATTCTCTATGGGTTTCTGGCTCGCTGCTGCCCTGACCAGAGGAATCTGTCTGGGTAGATAAAATCTCCTATTTTTTACCCAAAATGGTATAAATTTTAGTGCTTTCTTGTTTGCCTCTAAGCTGAATTTCCCCAACTTGCATCCCATTAAATGTATCTTTCACCAACTCAAATGTATCGCCACTAATTAAAAGATTGTAAGGATTATTGTCGGTAAATTGCTTATTCATAGGTTCAAGGCGGGCGGCAGTGTTGACCGTATCGCCAATCACCGAATAATTGGCGCGGCGTTTGCCCCCGACACTACCAGCCATTAAAGAACCGGTGTGCATACCGATGCCAATTTTAATTGCCGGTAAGCCGCGAGATTTCAGATTTTCGTTGAGGGGCTGAAGTTGGTCGTGCATGGCCAGACAGGCAGTAATGGCATTGGTAGCATCCCGTTTGATTTGTTCCAGAGAATTGCGCTTAAAAGGAATGCCAAAAACTGCCATAATTGCATCCCCGATATATTTGTCGATGGCTCCCTCACAGTCCATAATGCAGTTGGACATAGCATCGAGATACTCATTCAGCCATGCAAATAATTCTGGGGGCGCCATCGTCTCGGAAATGGTGGTAAACCCCCGAATATCCATAAACATGACGGTGGCGGTCATTTCTTGGGCTGGTAATTCGCCGTTTCTAAATATTTCGGTCTTGCGAGACCAAATCATCTCGGCCATTTCTGGGGAAACTTGCTTGGCAAATAGGCTCATTAGCTGCTGTTTTTCGTATTGGTCGCGGAGGGTATTCGCGGAGCCAGAAAGGACGATCGTGCCGATGGGTGCCGCCACCGGTAGCCACCAATTCCCCAAATAAAAAGCGGCGAAAGCAATTCCTAACCAAGCCACAGGTAGCAAGAGGGATAAGGCAAGACGTTGAGGAAATTTACGGTTGAACTGTAGCCAACTGCTGCCTAATCCGATTCCCAGTAATAGTAACCAAGTCACCGGTGCAGGCAACCTTTGCAGTAACCGGTGATTGAGTAAATTATCGATTAAGGCGGCATGGAGATAGACTCCAGGCATTTTTTGAATCGGGGAGACAATGGTATCTAAACCTTCAGCAGCATATCCCACCAAGACTAATTTATCTGTAAAAGCATTGGGGGGGACTCGACCTTCTACTACGTCCACAAAAGGATAAGTGGGGATGGCATCGATAATTCCCGATGTCCGATTAGATTGCAGGGGTCCTGGCCAGTTAAGCCATACCTTTTGCACGTTGGCATTTGGGGGAGGGGAAGGCAGCTCAACCGCTGGAAATTTGCCGCTGCGGTGGTAAAGTTGGAGCATGGCGACACCCAAGGCGGGTTCGGAAGTAAAAAAGAGGGTGGCTTCCCGACTGATACCGTCTGGCCCAGGGGTGTGGGAAATTTGCCCGGTGGCGGCGGCGGCGGCTTTTAAAACTGGTAAGGGTTCGGCGATCGCCTGTTGGATTTTGCCATCGACAGTTTCTTGGTAGCCGACGCTGGCGAGGACGACTTTACCATCAGCTTTGATGGCCGCTGCCAAGGCGTCATCATCATCGCTGGGGTCGAGAAACAGGATATCAAAGCCGATGACTGCGGGAGGAGATTTGGCTAAGGCTTGCAACAGCTCAACGTAGCGAGAGCGAGGCCAGGGAAATTGACCGTAAGCCTGTAAGCTATTTTCATCAATGACGATCGCTGCCAGCCGGGAATCCCAACCTAAGTCTGGTCGGAGCTGATAAAGCACATTCCCCCCCAACCTTTCCAAAGGTTCCCAAACCCCCACCAGCCACATTCCCAAAGACAAAGCCGCAGCCACACCCCCCGGTAACAAGGGGTTATTGCTGGTCAGATAAGCGCGAATCCAGTTTTTAACGTCCACGAGCCTCGGCAGTAATGGGGAGTTTTTCTAGGAGATCAGGTTAATTCACCGGGATAACGTACACCCGCTCCCGCACTGCTGGGCCGCGCACCACAAACCGGAGGCGGCGACTGGCAGGGCGAGGTATCTGTAGGGCAAAATTGCCATCTGGATCGGTTTCTATCGCCAAGCCGTTAACGTAAACTAAATCCAGGGGATGAACGGCACCGGTAAGGCTAAGGGTCTTTGACCCCTTTGAGCCTTCGACTACAGCTTTTAGGTACGTGAGGACAGGGTTAGCGGCGGTTGCCCTCGGATCATCAGCATTGGGGCTAATACCGCTGTACTGGCCACTTTCTACTAATACTTGCTGCTCCTGTGCGATCGCCGCCACCGTCCCATCCAAACTGGAAATCCCTGTTTGACCATTAGGACCAACGTTGACCCCAAACGACGTACCCCGCACGCCAGCAACGCCGGTGGGTGTGCGCACGCGAAAATTGTAGTTACTCCCAGAATTGCCCTGAGATTGCAAAAACAAAGGCTCAGCAGCAGAAAGGAGGATGGGGGCGTTAGCCACCGCCGGGGCGGAATTATCGGCTCTGGGATTAGAGCTGATCTGACCCAAGGACAACCGCACGCGCCCTTTGCGCACGTCCAATTCTACTTGATCGCCGGAAATTTCATCAATCCGGAAATGGGAAAACTCCGCTACTTCGACGCTGCCTCGATTGTTATCGAGGACCAAACGGACGTTGGCTCCTTCAGAGGAGATTAATTCGTCTCCTAGGGCGAGAACATCTCCGGAAGAGGCAACTCGCTCTTGACCGCCAGAAACGATCGTGACTGTGCCGCTACCCCAAATAGTATCCACGCGCAATCCAGGAGTGCCATTTTGCGCCATCACTGGTAGAGGGGTTAACTCAAAGGAGGTGACAGAAATCTCTGCCCCCTGGGCGTCCCCGGTTAAACTTTTCCCCAGTTGCTCTCGCTGGAAAAGCCGATCGGTGTTCTTGTGAGGCAATTCATGGCCTGGTATCGCCGCCGCCGCTAGTTCCCCAGCCGAAATGGCAATCAGGGATAACCCCAACACCACCCCCGGCCAACCCAAACAACGATCGAGAGAATAGGCTTTCCACATAACTGATAAATTTATCCACTCACACACCACATGCTATCCTACGCAACTCGACTATCACCGGACTTTCCGGAAAGTTGCCTTAGTCTGCCATTGCAAATACAGAGCGGAATGGTCAAAAGTCACTTGTCCCTTGTCACTTGTCCCCTGAAAGCGTGACAAAGGACCAATGAGCAATGACCAATGACAAATGACGTAGGGAAGAAATAAGGCGGAGATTGTTCCGGATGGAATTCTCCGCCCCCAGTAGAAGGAAATAGTGCAATTCACCAGAACTCGCTCCCGATCCAAAGAGATTGAGTTGACTAATTAACTACTCCTTGGACTTGGAGGGCTTTTTCCAGCTCTATCATCCGGCGGCGTTGGTCATGGCGAAGATCTGCCCAGCTATTGCCGAAGCCACCAGCAGCCAGAAGGCCAGTTTCCGGATCTACATAACTTTGGACTCTGGCTTCCACAACCGCATCCATATCTTTGAGTCCCCGGGCGCGGGCTTTTTTCAGGTTGACCACAAAATCCCTGCCTGCGGCTGGTGATTGGTTGGTCAAGTCTGCTGCTGCTACCAGCTCTAGAGTAGAGAGTTGGATTTTTTGCTCTTGAGCCTGACGCTGGATGTGCTTTAACTGGCCTTTCAATCGGTGGAGTTGCGCCCAGTCGGCATCTCGGGGGCTACTGGCGCCATGTTGATAACTAAATGTGCCTAAATTATTCACCCCGTTAGCGGGGTCGGCATGGCCCCAGTAAAGCTCCGTGGTGCCTCCGGAGTGAGTCCGAGTTCCTTCAGCGGCACCGATCGCGATCGGGCCTGCAGCATCCGGCGTGGAAAACAGCTCATTCAAGAGTTCTTCTGCGGTTTTTCGCTGTTTCGCCTTGGGCTGTGCCGTATAATTAGCCTTCTGTTGCACAGAACCAGGAGATTTCCCGGGAGAATTAGGCTTGAGCCAACTCACCTTGGGATGAGCAAGTAGTTGGCGGGGGTTAGTGGCCAAAAACGTCTCAGCAGAACGGGTCTGTGGTTTATGGAAGCGGTGAGGTGAAAATTCCCAGACTGCGCTGCTCGTGGGGGATGCCAGCAATAGGGAGCCTTCAGGATACCCATAGCGGCTATTTACCAAATCCAGCAATACTTGCACTGGCGGTAATAATTGGTTCGGATTAAATAATGGCAGGGGGTGGGCATCAAGAAAACCCGTCCGCCATACAGCTTGTGTGCCACTTTGGGGGAGGCGATGGGGGCGAAAATCCATCAATTGCAGCGGTTTGGGGGTGCGGCTTTGCCCAATACCACCACCGATCCGAAGCGTCAGCACCTCGGACATTTCAGGGGTAATTTTCGCCTCAGCGGCGCGAGGAGACAACTTTTGGAGGGAGTCCCATCCGGCGGCGCGCCACCTTTTGCCCCAATTGCCGTTAGTGGTAGCTTGAGATTGGCGCAGGTTCAGGCCCCCGCCAGAGAACCGTTCGCGCCAGTTTTTGCCTGTGCCAGCCGATGCCACTTTTGGTATCCCAGCTTTGGTTTGAGACCCAGTGTGGTCTTGATGTGGGGAATCTGCAGCCCGGAGTTGTTCGCGAGCTGGTCGGCGTTTGGCTTGGTGGGTATCTGGTGACTTGCCACTATCGCCAGTCAGCCATTGAGCCAGAGCTACCAGGCTGACGATCGCCACAGTGGGAATAATCTTAAACTTGTTTGAGTGAATTGGAGCCAACATTCAATCTCCATCCATGTAGTTAAGGGTGATTAGCGCTTTGGGGGGTGATCAATGCCTTTTTTCCTAGTCACCATCTTGCTTTGCGGTAGGGGGGAACAGCGTTTCTCCCCTCAGCGGGAGATTCCCCGATCGAGCAATAGAAATGGCAATTTTGGTCTAGTTTTTCCCAAAAAGCGCTTTTTTTGTGACCGCCTGCTGGTTTCAGAGCGCATTAGTAGAGTCGGTTTTCCGGATATGTTCTTCGTGAATTAGAATTGTGCAAACACGAGCCTCTACACTGTGATGCGTCTGATTTCTCGCAGGTAAGGAGCAGCGCCCCTCCCGTGCCGGATTTTGATTGGTCGCGGCCAAAATAGCCCGTTGCCAAAACAGCCTCTCGTGCTGAAATATCGCACTGATATTTAAAAACGGCACAAATTATGTGATGCATCACCTGACAGCTTACTTATCTCAGCAATTCAGAGCAAATGCTTTTTGCTCAATCGGCACCCGAGTACCGGTGAGTTCGCCTGATTTCATCGAATAGCTATCTGGTAGCTCCTGGCTCCAGCACAGCACTATCAAAACCCAATACTTCTCCCGTGGGAATGAAGCTGGGGAGGTATATTTTGTTTCATAATCTGTCTGTGAGACCTGTGGTTATTGCTGTAAATTCCCAGCCGCAACACTGGGGGTTGATGAAGGGGTACTAGCGTCATGCCCTGCGGCTGGTACGCAGAGAATTCTGGTAATTGAGCCATTTTGTGCGACTTTTGACCCCGGATCATACAGGCAGGTTCCCACCGCAGCTCTGGTGGAGCTTTTCGGCTCGGTTGCCGAAATTCAGGAGTGGTAATCTCATCCCGATCGCTCAGTGGCACTCGCCCGGGCGAGTGGTTTTGTTTTGCTTCCCCAAGGGTTTGGGGAACCAGATCGCAAACTGAACGCTGGAGTTAAGCCTGACATGAGCGTTTTCTCCCTGCTTCAGCTTCACAGCATGACATAAATTTACCTTAAATGTCAATGGGGATCAACCCCCAATGAGCGGAAATACTCAAATATGCTAGCATAACTCCCCATTGGCCACACCGGCTCCCTACCCTGGTTGAGCAGCTAAAAACGCCGCCACACTACGGTTAAAGATGTCTGGCTCGACCAAAAATGGCCAGTGGTTTCCCGGTACGCCCTTCACCGTGAGATCGGTCAAATAGGACTTATATGGCTTGAGTTGCAACTCGGTGCGGTTAACCCCTTTTTCCGGTTGAATAAATAAGGTGCGGATATGGATCGGTTTAGTCAAGCCTGCTACCCGCGTCACCTCTTCAAAAATCCCATTTCGCGCTGCTACCGAGAACTTGCTACCCCACGAACCATTGGGTTTTTCCTCGATCCCCCCCTGGAATACGGTTTGCTGTAGCTCGCTCCAACCAGCGTACTTACCCAGCTTACTCGCCTCGGATTTGGCCGCCTCATAACTGGGAAAAGGTCCCATACCTTTACAGGTTTCTAGGGTGCGGTAGAGGATCGGAAACGATAGTTTGACGATGCTGGGCATTTTCATAATGAAAATTGGATCGACCAAAATGGCGCTGCGGAAGCGCTGCGGTTGCTGTTGCGCCCAGATGGCGATCAGTTTGGCTGCCCAGGAGTGGCCTAAAATATGGGCATCTTGCCACCCCAAGTGGTTCATTAGGGCTTCTAAGTCGGCGATCGTCTCCCCAAAGGTGTATCCTTGCTCTGGCTTACTGCTTTCCCCATGTCCCCGCAGATCCGGAGCCACGATGTGGTATTTTCCTCCCAGATACTCCCCCAAGCTACTCCAAACCAGAGCGTGATCCCCCAGTCCATGTAGCAGCAGTAAGCGCTCCCGCTCCCTTGATGCGGTGCCAAGTTTCTCCCCTTCGCCACCGGAGATATTCCATTCCAGCCAAGATAGCCGAATGTCCTCTAAATCTAAATTTCTCCTCACTTGCATATTCTTCCCTACTCTACTGGGCGTAGGAGTCAACTACCGTCACTCCTTACTTCACACTTATCTTGCACTGTTTCCCTCAAAAATGGCAATACCGTTAGTGGGATGCAACCCCTCTACAGGCAGGTTTAATGTCATTACAATTCCTCCAGTACCTTTCTGAGCAGCAAAATTACCAATCTGGATTTCTATTTATTGTCAGTTCCCATGCCCAATTTGGGGAGATTCTGGCGCCCGGTGCTGATGTTTGTTAAACTAGGGGATAAATCCAGACTATGGTCACTACAACCACCAGACCGCATTGATGCTGACGTAACGCCTGATGGCTTTCCGTTCCGATGCTCTGGCGTTGCCCGCATGTGGTTGCTCCTACAACCCAGTCCTGCTCAGTGGCGATTTCTGCCACACCAATATCCATTCTATTGCAGTTTTTGGGACAAGCTCTTGAGTCGTCGTTCCTCCTCACTCACTACTTTGTTTTTATCTCTTTTTGGCATTTCCGCCAGTGCTACCCTGTTAGTTTGGGTGCTGCGAGGATTACGAGTTTTAACTGGTATGGCAGGAGGAGTGATTTGGTTATTGCTCATCCTTTCTATCAGTATGTTAGTGATGGCTTTAATGCAAAAACAAAGTCGTTACTAACCCCTGCCTATTTCTTTAATGATTGATTTCATCCTAATTAAAGATTATGCAGAAGTGACTCAATACATTGATTATCCCGCCCTCACCCTAAATCCCTCTACCAGAGAGTGAGAGGAACTTTGAATGTGTCATACACTTTTTCCGAAAATGCTGTAGCTGTTGCGATAAGCAAAATCAGAGCTAAATCAGGAAAAAAGCGATAAACCAGAAGCCAAAGGGGTAAAAATGAGCGAACCAGTAAGCCAGTGGCTAGATGAAGTAAAATCGTTGCAAAAGAAACTCGCGGGGATGGAAACGGAGTTAGAAAGTGCCCACGCTAGTGCGGCGCGATGGCGAGAGCTGTATAACAGAGAAGCGGAGCAGCGGCGCTTTGAGGTGAAGCAGCTGCAGCAAAAAATAGAATCTCTGCAAGGTGAAATCGCGAGACTAAAAGCGGTAGAGCAGGTATCTGGGAAAGATGCGGCGGTTTTGGCAGCGCTGCAAAAAGAGTTGGAAATCATGGGAGTAACCGAGGAGTTAAAGATGAAGCTCCTCGATTTCATCCGGACTGGCGATCGGCTCCAAGAAGAAGCCGCCTCCCTTCGGGAAGCTCTCGCCGCAGAGCGGGCCGCTCACGAGCAAACCCGCAAGGGATTAACGGCGGCTTTGGGGGATACAGTTGAACTGCTGAAAAAGGCGCAAACGCCGCCGAAACGTCCCTCCCCTTCTCTCCCCCAGACAAATCAAACTGGGGCAGGGTCGGAATATTTGCTGGCGCCGTTCCAGAGCAACCAAGAGCGAAGCAACTAAAAACCCATAATGCCAGCGACCAAATCTAAGTCAGGCTCTAACCCCTGCTTAAAAGAGTTGTGGCTGTGTTTGATGGCGGTATCTGGGTCTTTGAGTCCGTTACCGGTGAGGACGCAAACTATGGTGGCTCCGGGGGGTACTTCATCTTTGCATTTGAGTAGTCCTGCTACGGAGGCGGCGGATGCTGGTTCGCAGAAGATGCCTTCGTGTGATGCCAGCAGCCGATAGGCTTCGAGGATTTCCTCGTCTGTAACGGCGCTGAAGCTACCCTGGCTTGCTTGTTGGGCGCTTAAGGCGCGCTCCCAGTTGGCCGGGTTGCCGATGCGGATGGCGGTGGCTAAGGTTTCGGGATGGGCCACGGGGGCGCCGTTGACGATCGGGGCGGCTCCAGCGGCTTGAAATCCTTTCAGTTTGGGCAGACGATCGCACTTGCCATGTTGGTGATACTGGCAAAACCCCATCCAGTAGGCGGTGATATTGCCTGCATTGCCCACAGGGATACATAGCCAGTCGGGGGCATCGCCTAAAGCATCAACAATCTCAAAGGCTGATGTTTTCTGCCCTTCCAGACGGTAGGGATTGACGGAATTAACTAGGGTGACGGGGTATTTAGCGGCGATTTCTTGGACAATTTCTAAGGCGCGATCGAAATTTCCCTTAATCGCCAAAACTTCGGCGCCATAGAGCAGCGCTTGGGCCAATTTGCCCAGAGCCACGTAGCCATCGGGAATCACCACAAAGGCCCGCATCCCAGCGCGGCGGGCATAAGCCGCCGCCGATGCCGAAGTGTTGCCGGTACTGGCGCAGATGGCAGCATTGGCCCCTTCTTCTTTGGCCTTGGAAATGGCCATAGTCATGCCCCGGTCTTTGAAGCTGCCTGTGGGGTTGAGACCGTCATATTTGACAAACACTTGCACTTGTTTTCCTACCATCGCGGCGATCGCTGGCACCGGGATGAGGGGTGTATTGCCTTCAAGCAAAGTCACTACCGGTGTTTTCTCAGTCACCGGTAGGTACTGCCTGTAGGTCTCGATCAGACCAGGCCAGTAAGAACGGAATCGCGGTGGCTCAGAATGGGGCATGGCACCGGGAAGGTCGGAATCAGCAGCCAAAAAACTCGGGGTCACTTTGGTCTATCTATTAAATTTGAGGTCGGTTGAAGTTTACCCTAGTTTAGCGCGATCGGGCTCCCACCAGAAAGCGGCGTTGGCAGTGCTGGTGCTGTGCTGTCCCGTGGAATATTTTTGGCGGAGGTTTCAAGAATGCTGTAATCCCTTAGCTGTAGGGCATTTTGTGGCTTTTCCGGGGCAGCATTCCTTGATTTCAGCCCAACAAATTAAAAAATTGCTAAATTCGTTGCAAATTTGTTTTGAGTTTGATCTAAAATACGCCACTATAGTCCATAAGCAAAAATAACTATTTCACCTGTCATGTCCACCCTTTTAATCGCCCAACCCCAGTCTGCCCCTGCCAATACTGAGTCCACTAGACCCGGTGAAGCGCTCAACTCATCCCCGAACGCCGTCAGGCGTCAAGTCAGCATCGCTCCTGCCCCTGAAGATCTCCCCAGAACATCACCAGACAGGATCCACTCTGCACCAGTAAGTGCCCAAAAAGACCAGCGACTGATCGAGTTGATGAAATCCATTTACCAAGCTGAGCATCAAGTCAAGTTTTTGCACCTGCAAGCGGAAGCGGAAACCCTCCTGCTTCAAATGCGGTTACGGCAACATCAAAATTAGTGAGTGCTGGGATTCGCACACCTTCGTTGAGGGACGATCGAGTACCTAATCCATCTCCTCGCTTACGGAAGTGCTGGCGAGAGTGGCTTTGTAGTTGTCACGCTCTCCTGGTGCTTCCTCTGAATATTGTCGATGGGGGTGGCCCTCGGAACGCCACGGGGTCAAGTTACCTGGACTCGGGATATCTGTTTCTTCATAAGGATCCCCCATACCCTCGTCATGCAGGGGTTTTACCCGTAAGCCTTCCCAGCCGCATTTGGGATCCCGGCATTTGTGACGAGACACGGGGAGTAGAATATTGATTGCGCGATCGAACAAATTTCGGTGGACGCGCCGCAACCGCCCCCCGCAAACGGGGCATTTGGCGCCTGCGGAGCTGGGAGATGTGCGCAATCGGTAGCGCAGTCGCGCCAAGATCAAAGTGACACTGACCCCAATCAAGACAAAACCTAAACCATTAAATAGGGTCAAACGATGTAAATTCTCTACAATTTCATCGGCTGATTTAATCATTAAAAAACCCACCCCCTTGAGGGCGTTACGGAGTGGCATTTCCCCTAAAATCAAAACCAAGCCGAACCCACCACCAAACAAAGCTGCAATTTCCACCAAGGGTTTTTGTTTGAGACGTTTTAACATTAATTAAACACCACATTTGAGATAATTGATAATTGCTTGATCAAGATGCAGTATTTTACCCTGGTTCACTGTGAAGACGATCGGCCTGAAAAAAGCCCTGCCTGTTCTGATTAAAAATACAGATGATTTTCTGGAAAGTCAGGAGATCGTCTGACTGACTGGTGAGGTGAATTAGAAATAAATTAAATCTTTTCTGGGATGAATTTTGGGAAAATCCGCAACGCTGGTAGCTAGATCCCGGCATCTGATGACGGGAGCGGGACGGGAAAAGTTCGCTCTTGGGCGCGGTAACATCCCTTCGGTACTGACGCTCCCCCTGCCCTGGTTAAGGGACCACCAAGGCGGCATTTACCGATCGACCGAGACAACAGCAGGCAAAAATTAGATTTTTCTTCAACAGCTTGGCTCTCAGATTGTAAAGAATATGGTATAAAACGTAAGGGTTTGTTACAAGCAAGGGTTGATTCACATAGGTGAATCCCTGGTGGATATAGCTTCTGGCCAGCCAGAGCCAGCTAATGCTCCTGAGCATCTGGTTTTGGGTTGACATGAGCCGCCACCGATGCCCCCATCGCGTTCGCACAGCCCAGGGTTGACGCCCAAAGGCAGGTAAACCCCCCGCCGACCCATAAAAAAATCTTGTCATTACCACTAGCAACTGGAGAAAATTTCTTTATTCATGACCTTATCGACGTTGTTACAGCGCCAAGAGCAGACATCTAGGTCCATAGATGCCTCGTTACGCCTCAGAGACATTCTGAAAACCCTGCCCCGATCGGTCTTCGCCAAGGATCCTCGCCGTGCTTGGCTGACGGTGGCGATTAATGTCTCCGCCGTTGCCCTGGGATACTGGTCTCTGGCAATATCTCCCTGGTTTTTGCTCCCCCTGTGCTGGATTTTCACCGGCACCGCTCTGACGGGGTTTTTCGTTATCGGCCATGATTGCGGCCATCGCTCATTCGCCAATCGCAAGTGGATTAATGATTTGGTCGGGCATATTATGTTCCTGCCTTTGATTTATCCTTTCCACAGTTGGCGGCTTTTGCACAACCATCACCACAAGCACACTAATAAGCTGGGGGTGGATAATGCTTGGGACCCATTCACCAACGAATATTATCAGGATTTGTCCCCTACGGTGCAGTGGTTGTATCGGCGGATGCGGGGTCGGTTTTGGTGGCTAGGCTCGATCGCCCATTGGGGCGTGCTGCACTTTAACTGGCAGCGGTTTCAGGGTAAGGCACGCTCCTCGGTGCGGTTATCGGTAATTGTGGTGCTAGTTGGTGCCGCTGTGGGCTTTCCCACCCTGATCGCCACTACCGGGATTTGGGGCTTTGTCAAATTTTGGCTGCTTCCCTGGCTGGTTTATCACTTCTGGATGAGTACCTTCACGATCGTTCACCATACCGTCCCCCAAATTCCTTTCAAACCAGAAGCCGAATGGCATGAGGCGAAAGCCCAACTTTCCGGGACTGTCCACTGCGACTATCCCCGTTGGGTAGAATTCCTCTGTCACGATATCAACGTTCACATTCCCCATCACATTTCTACGGCCATACCTTGGTACAACCTCCGCCAAGCCCATCAAAGCCTCAAAGACAATTGGGGTGAATATCTGTATGAAACTAAATTTTCCTGGGCGCTGATGCAAGAAATTACGGACAAGTGCCACTTATACGATGCGGAAAATTGCTACAGCTCTTTTGAGGATTACCAAGGTAAATCCCATACATAGGGAGCCGCAGAAGTAGATTGTCGGGTGGGCAAAAGCCAATTGCAATACTTGTCACCAAATCACATCTGGAGTTTTTGCCCACCCTACTGTAGCCCGCCTTCTTTAGCAGCCGCCCCCAGAGCGTTTCCCCCAATGGTTCGGGGAATCGATCTGGCGGGCGGCTTGCTCGCTATTTACTGGGCTGGGATGTTCAGAAACCGGGGGTCGCCGAAGTAGATTGTAGGGTGGGCAAAAGCTAGAACCAGATTTATGGTTTCGGCTATGACCGAAATCAATAGAAACCTGCTTTCTCCTCCGGGTTTTGATACTGAATAATCGATATAGTTATAATTGATGTAAATCTTGACCTCAGCGATGAAATCTCTGCCCACTCGCGAGATTATTCTGTTGCGGTTCCCCCGAGACGATGCTAGCGCGACGCCTGAAGGCGTTCGCAAAAACTCTCATGCCTTCAATTGCCCGTAAAAACCTATTTGAGGACCTGCCTCGCTTCCTCGTTGCCCAAGCTGGGATTATGTTTGCCGTTAGCTTGGTCACGATTCAGACTGGCATCTTCAAAGGCGTTATCCAATCCACGGCCATCCTGATTGAAAGCTCCGCTGCTGACATCTGGGTAGGGTCGGAAAATCTGGCGGCGTTGGAAATGACGGTGCCAATTCCTTACGATCGCCTCTCTCAAGCCCAAAAGGTGGAAGGGGTGGACAAGGCAGAAGCGCTGGTGATGAATGGCTCCCTCTGGCGGAATGCTTTGGGAAACATTAATCACGTTCGCATCTTCGGATTTGACCCCAATGGCGAGCTATTTACTCCCGGCACCCTGACCAAAGGACGATTGAGCGACCTGGAAAAGCCTTACAGTGTCTTAATCGATCGCCGCAGCTTCGATAAGCTGAAGGTGGGCGGCTGGAAGCAGGAAGTCGTAGCATTAGGTGGTTTTGAGACCACTGTAGCCGGTTTCACCACAGATACTCAATGTGCCATTTCCAGTCCCTTTGTGTTCACATCTCTGGAAAACGGCAATGCTTACGGCACTGCGAAGTTACCCCCAGAGCCCCTGTCTGGTCCTCAACCAGCACCGCTGAAACTCACCACTGATGACAATATTGCCTATGTGCTGGTACGGGCTAAACCTGGTGTGGATTTAAACCAGCTCAAGCACCGGTTGGAGCAGGCTATGCCTTACACTCGGGCTTATACCAAAGCCGAGATGGCCGAGAAAACTCGCACTTATTGGGAACGGCGCACGGGGATCGGCTTTATTCTGGGACTGGGGGCTGGTGTGGGATTGATTGTGGGGGTGGTGGTGGTCGGGCAGATTCTCTATTCTTCCGTATCTGACCACCTGAAAGAGTTTGGAACGCTTAAGGCGATCGGGGCGTCAAATCTGACGATTTACAGCGTGATTATTGAGCAGTCTCTCTGGATGGCCGTGATGGGCTACCTTCCGGGGATGGCTCTTTGTGTGGGGGTGAGAGCTTGGGTATTGGCAAGTCAGGGTCTCTTGATTTCTATCTCCGTTCCCACTGCTGTGGGCGTCTTTGGCATCACCGTTTTGATGTGTATCAGTGCCGCCATTTTTGCCATTCACAAGGTAAATCGTGTGGATCCGGCGATCGTCTTTAAAGCATAACCGTAAGGCTTGATGAAGGTGAGTTACCCGTAGAGGCTTTCCGACCGCCAAGCCCCTACCAGCCACTCTGAAACTCACTTTCCCCTAGTTGGTTTGGCACCTCTACAATTCCTGTACCCGGGGGTTCGCTCATAACCTTTACTGTCCGCCCATAATCTCCATCAACGCCCTCATCCTTGGCAGTATTTGGGCTGAAGCTCTAAAATGTTGGCTGGTAATATGGAAATATGCGCGGTGGTCGCTGATTGATGGGAGCGCATGATTTCACTCACACCTGGTTTCGCTCTCAGCGCTGGTAATTTTCAAGCTGAACTAAAGATTTTAGACAAATGAATTTTTGTTCTACAAAATTGGATGAGTCTGTGGGGAGTATGTCCCATCTGGTAACAACTAATTCGGTGGTGGGAGTTGGAGACTCAGGGACGCATCACCCTGATGCTAGCCCCAACGCCACTACTTTGGCACAGCCTTTGACGATGGCCATCAAAGCCAGAGGAGTGAGAATGGTATTTAAGTCTGGCTCTGGCTACTATCACGCTCTCAAAGGAATTGACCTGGATGTATCTGGTGGAGATATCCAGCTTTTGATGGGTCCATCGGGTTCGGGGAAAACTACGTTGCTGTCAATTTTGGCGGGACTGCTGACTCCTTCATCGGGGACTGTGAAACTGTTGGGTGAAGAAATTACCAAAATGTCCCGGGGAAAATTGGCTCGGTTTCGCCGCAATAATATCGGCTTTATTTTTCAGGGGTTTAATTTGTTTCCGGCTCTGACGGCGGCGGAAAATGTGGAATTGGGCCTGAATGTGAAGGGGATTAAGGGTGGTAAAGCTCGCCAAGAAGCGCAACATCTGCTAGAACAGGTAGGACTGGCGGATAAAGGGCACCTGCGCCCCCGTAATCTTTCTGGGGGACAGCAGCAGCGGGTGGCGATCGCCCGCGCTTTGGCTGGTAATCCACCTCTGATTATGGCCGATGAACCCACTGCCGCTTTAGATTCCCACAGCGGTCACGCTGTGATTGAAATTCTTCGCCAACTCTCCAAAGAAGGAGGCTGTACCGTTCTCATGGTGACACATGACCCCCGGATTATGGACGTGGCCGATCGGATTCTTTATCTTGAAGATGGGATGTTGAGTGCCCAACATATCGACTCATCCACCCCACCCACCTTTTCCGTCACCTAATTTCTCTTGCCGGAACCCGCTTGGTGTCCGGCGCCATTATCTATCGGTTTTAAGGACATTTTCCCAAACCACAGTGCTGCATCTATGCCATCAATTTTTGATGGTTATTTCTCCATCATCGCCCAATCAGGCAGGGGATCAGCGTCTTCTCAGTCCTCAAATCACATAATCAAGTATTACACTCATTATAAAATCTCATTAATTAGAATATTTAAGCTGATGAAAATCGGGAACTTTTCATCAGAAAAAATCATCAAAAATAGTTTTTAACCAATAAATAATAATCGTTCGGCACCAGGAAAAAACACAAAAATATGATTGACTTGGCGGCGTCGCTGTGTTAGACCTAGAGTGTTGCGGTTCACAAGGTCAGGGAGGCCAGGGCAAAAACCCATCGGGCGCTCGGACTGGAGCGCAAACCGGGCTCAACCGAAAATCTTTGGTTGTCACCCCCAGCTTTTCTGAGAAACTCGGTTTCTACATTCCGGGATAGAATTATAACACAATATACACTCACATAGCAGGTAAACCCAATGCGTGTTTTACTTCTCTACCCCCTATTCCCTAAAAGTTTCTTCTCATTTGAGAAAACTTTAGAGCTAGTGGGTCGCAAAGCACTCCTGCCACCCCTGGGTTTGATTACTGTTGCCGCCATATTGCCCCAAACATGGGAGTACCGACTGGTCGATCGCAACGTTAGGGACTTAACGGAAGCTGACTGGGATTGGGCCGAAATGGTCATCCTCTCGGCGATGATCGTCCAAAAAGATGATTTACTCGCTCAAGTGCGCGAAGCCAAACGGCGGGGCAAAAAAGTGGCGGTGGGAGGTCCTTATGTCACCTCTGTATCCCATGAAGTGGCTGCCGCCGGGGCAGATTACCTGATTTTAGATGAGGGGGAAATCACTATCCCCATGTTTGTAGAAGCTCTGGAAAATGGCGTTTCCAAGGGCACTTTCACCGCTAAAGGGGAAAAACCTGATGTCAGCACTACCCCAATACCTCGCTTCGAGTTGCTCGATAAAGATGCCTACGACTCGATGGCGCTCCAGTTCTCCCGGGGGTGCCCTTTCCAGTGCGAATTCTGCGATATCATTGTTTTATACGGTCGCAAACCCCGAACTAAAACTCCGGGGCAGTTTCTGGCAGAATTAGACCGCCTCTATGAATTGGGTTTTGACCAAAGTATCTTTTTGGTGGATGACAACTTCATCGGCAACAAGCGCAATGTTAAGCTGTTGCTCAAGGAGTTAAAAGGGTGGATGGAGTCACACCAATATCCTTTCCGCCTCTATACCGAGGCATCAGTGGATCTGGCGCAAGACCAGGAACTGATGGATATGATGGTGGAGTGCAATTTTAATGCGGTATTTTTGGGCATTGAGACGCCGGATGAGTCCAGTTTGACCGTTACCAAAAAGTTTCAAAATACCCGAGATTCCCTCAGTGATGCGGTGGAGGCAATCACTCGATCGGGTTTGCGGGTGATGGCTGGGTTTATCATCGGCTTTGATGGCGAAAAACCGGGCGCTGGCGATCGCATTGCTCGCTTTGTCCAGCAAACCTCGGTTCCTATTGCTCTGTTTAGTATGCTACAGGCTCTCCCAGACACGGCTCTCTGGCATCGGCTAGAAAAAGAAGGGCGATTGGTGGAAAAAATCGCCAATATCAACCAAACTACCTTAATGAACTTTATCCCCACCCGCCCGATCGAACAAATCGCCCGGGAATATATCCAGGCATTTTGGGATATTTACGACCCCATCAACTTCCTCGATCGCACCTATAATCACTTTCTGATTATGGGACCGCCGAAAAATCGCGTGCGGCGGCGCAGTCTCAACTGGAAAACTATCCGCGCCTTAGCCATCATCTTCTGGCGCCAAGGTGTTCTCCGGGAAACTCGCTGGAAATTCTGGTTTTACCTTTACAACATCATCAAGCATAATCCCAAAGTCTGGGACCACTATATCAGCATCTGCGCTTACTTCGAGCATTTTTATGAATATCGCCAGATTGTCCGCAACCAAATTGAAACTCAGCTTGCTGAATTTTTAGCCGCCAACGCTGCTGCGGAAAACCAGCAGGAGAAAGAAGTGCGCGAATCTGCCGCTGCCTAAAACTGGGAAGACGGATTAATCTTGATATTCGCTTTCTCGGAACGGTTGATGTAGTCTAGTGCATAGGGAAAAGTGAATAGTGAATCGGGACAGTTTTTACTCTCTTCACTATTCACTCTTCACTCTTCACTCTCAATCTAGGGGATAAATGCCATCACAGCCGCAGGAGACCCTGACCCATCTCGCAACCGCAAAATCCCGATCGCTAAGGTTGTCCCGATGGGTGGCAACTGGTCTAAATTGGTCAAATTTTCTAGGACAATTCCTTGGTGGGATAAGATTTGTTGATTCGTGCTAAAATTCATATCCTGACCGGAATCTACGCCGTGGGTGTCAATCCCAACCCCCGCAATTTGCCGCTCTTGGAGTAAAAACTTGGTGGTTTCTCCCGCAAATCCAGGAAAATGTTGTTGATTCATAAACTCATCCCGATTTGCCCATTTTTGCTGCCAACCTGTGTAGAGAAGCACGACCACGCCGGGAGCAATTTTGCCGAAATTGGCCTCCCAAGCTACCACATCATTATAAGTTAGTACATAGTCGGGATTCTTCGCCGCTAAATCCACAATATTCATCACCACTGCCGGAACTACCAGGGACTCGGCATGGTAGGCGTCGATTCCCGGACTGTTGGGATGAAAACTTTTGGGTGCATTCATATGTGTAGCGCTATGTTCTCCCATTGAAAAGCGCCGCAGGTAATAGCCGTCTGGCTCTAAGTCTGCGACTTTTTCAAATTCTACCGGGGGGTCGCTGGGCCATTGGGGAATTTGAGGGTGAATGATCTGGCTCAGATGAATAATTCGCGAGTAGGCGATCGTTTTCTGGGTGGGAGTCTCTGCCATCACCTTTTCTGGATAGTTGCTAAATTTTGATTGGTTATTTGTGACTGGGCAGTGGTACAGCTTGTTCAACAGTTACTAAGTCCAGCCCCTCACCCTAAATCCCTCTCCCAGAGAGGGAGAGGGACTTTGAAAATGTCCCACATTTTTTGAGAACAAGCTGTAATCCTAAATCCAATTTTAAAAGACCGGTGTTTTCCGATCGGGCAAAAGCAATTCATCGCCACCCACCAACTACACCCGACGCCGATCGAGCAGCCAATAGAGCAAATAGCTCCCCAAGGCAGCAGTGAACGGAATTAACCCCGCCACGGCACTTTCCGGCAACCATAACCGCAAATAACTGACTTTAATCTGCTCCACCGGAAAATCAGGATCTAATCCCGCCGCTACTGCAGTAGATTTTCCCGCCATTCGCAGGGCGATCGCCGAGTTATCCTCATCAATTTGCCAATAACGCACCTTCTGTATTCCCGGGGTGCCACCCATGAAAAATTGATTTTTTCCCAACTGCATAGCTTTTCCCGCCATCCGCACTTCTCCTGACAATATGGTAGAATTATTCCCCCCATATGCCCCACTGTGGGCGAGAGTAAGCCTTTGGCTATCAAATGAGGCAAACCCCAAATCGGCCACATTTAAATTACCCCCAAACCATTGACTATTCTGGTTAATATCTGCTAAAATTACAGCTAATTTAGCCACTTCTGGCAAAGACAAACTCAGGAGCCCAGGGGTGGGAGTAAAAATCAACTCCAGCTCTTTATCTACTGCTGTCTGCTGAGCGTTACCATCATCTACAATGCGGTAGCCTTTTAGGGAAACTTGCAGGGGTTGAGAACCCAGATTGATCGTCAAAGCATTGGTTCTAAATTGCGGTTGCAGCGTCAAAGATAACCGATTTTCTGGGGTGCGATAGCTCAAATCGAGTACCGCCGTCCCCTCCCGCAGCAACACCTCGTTTAGTTGGAGTTCTTTGGCAGTTCCTAAAGGTTTTAACGTGAAATTGCTGGTATCATTGGCTAGCTCTACAGTTATGCTGCTGGATGTGGCCACTGCAGATGGTGTTGAACTGGCAAAAGTCCCCACCAAGGTAACAGTTTGGCGCCCAGTAATGGAAATTTCCTGCAGTGATTGAACTTCTCGCAGCAATGGTTGGGGCTCGGTTCCGGTATATCTAAAGCTGACGCTTTGGGCGATGACATTCGCCTCGAACAGTTGGCTGGCTGGGAGTATCTCTGCTACTACTATGCCGCTCAAACATAGCAACATCAGAGCCACAAAGATGAGATGGGGGGATGGGGTGATGGGGGGACGGGGAGGGGTGGGAGGGGTGGGAGGATGGGGAGGATTACTTCGCACACTTCGCACACTTCCCACACTTCCCACACTTCCCACACTCCCCACACTCCCCACAGTCCCCACACTCCTAGTTCCCCCGTCCCCCAGTCTCCCCGTCTCCCCATCTCTGGGTCGATGGCGGGTCCCCCCTCCCTGCCTGGTTAGCCACTGGGGGACGTAGCGGAGGCGGGATAGATACCAAGCTGTTAGCTCTATGAGCTGAAATAATAGCCAAACGGAGGCGACGAGGAGCCCCCAAATGCTTTGGAGGAACCAGGTGAGGGGGGCGAGCAAAATCTGGAAATTCTGCGTGAGCCCGGGTTTGAGGTGGTGATGAAGTTGTTTAATCTGGGTTGAGATTTCTGCCACAAACCAGGCAAACAGCTCGATTTGCTGAATTAGCAGCCAAAATATGATGACGCAAATTGTCCAAATACTCTTCAAAACCCACTGGAGCCACTGCTTTAATTGTTTAATAATGGTTTTACCGAGTAGCACTGGTGTGAGGGATGAGATGTTTAAGGGGGGTGAGGTGGGGGCAGGGGGCTGATGAACCTGTTGTTTAAGGCGGATATCTCGATCGCCCCTTGTCCCCAGGAGGGTTTCCCTAGGGGGAGTTGAGTTTTTGTTGGGTAGCGGTGAGGTTGTTTTGGGCGGGTTGGTAGTTGGGGGTTAAGCGGAGGGCTTGCTGGAATTCGGCGATCGCCTCTTGTAGTTTACCTTGCTGCTGCAGAACCAAACCCAAACCATTATGCGCCATTGTATGTGTACTGGCAGGCAAGCCTCCTACTTCCGGTAAGTTTAGGGCTTGACGATAGGCAGCGGCAGCCTCTTCTAGCTCCCCCTGGCTACGGAACACGTCACCAGCATTATTATAAGGTGCTGCCAAGTTAGGAGATAGTCTTAGAGCTTGGCTGTAGGCATTCCCCGCTTCCCCAAGTCTTCCCATCTTGACTAGCACCCAGCCGAGATTGTTATAAATATAAGCATTATTGCCGTCAAAGCTGAGGGCTTGGCCATAGGCTTTGAGGGCATCTTCCAATTTACCCGCATCGCTTAGGGCAATGCCGAGATTGTTGTAAGCCCTAGCATTATTGGGCTGTATTTGCACCACCCGCAGCCACAAGGATACTGCTTCCGCGTATTTACCGGCGTCTTGAGCCGCATTTGCCTGTTGCCAGAGTTGGTCGAGGTTTTGGGCAACTGCGGGGCCAGGGGTGGCAAGGAGGGTGAGGGTGAGGGTGAGAACAAAAAACCGACGCATGGGCACTATCTGCCAGAATGACCTATGTCATCTAGGTTAGCGCGATTGGTTGAACTGGGTTACATCCCAAGATGGCGACTAAATTACTGGGGGGAGTTGCGGGTTAACTGGCTGGCGCGTTATTTTGATGATGTTTCCTCTTGTGCCATCCCTCACCTGATCTGCTATCCGCCATGTTCGATCGGAATCGTAAGAAGGCGTTGTCTGACGCCTTGTTTGGCTTTATGAAATTTCCACTCAACCGGCACAAGCCATTTGGCCAGATTCAGCTACTCTTATTTTTAGCTGTATTTGGGATGATTTTTACTCCTCTGGCATTTGTGAAGCTGAGGAAAACGGCGGCTTTTGTGGGGGCTGACCCATCACAATCTTCTGCCTTTCAACCGGCACAGGTCCTTAACGGTGGGGATGATTATGCTGCTGAAGTGGAAAAATCTGGATTTTTGCGCCAAATCGCTAAAGACAGCGGTTTGTCAGAAGCTGCGAAAATATCTGTTTGCAACCTGAAAAGAGAGTGTCGCCACTTGCAAGGCGATCGGCTGCCCGAAAGTGTTGCCAGTTTGACCAAAGTCCCGATCGCGGTGGTGTTGATGCACAAAGTCACCACGGAAAATATCAGCCTGGATACTCCCATCTACTTAGACCCCGCCAACTACACCGAGGACGCCTCCGACTTAGCCGTAGGGGAACAATACCCCCTCTGGAAAATTCTCGCGGAAATGCTGGTTCACAGTAGCAACATCGCGCCTAACCAACTGATTGATTATTTAGGGTGGGATTACATCAATGAAGTTTTAGCCCAACGCGGCTACCGCTTCACCCGCGTTGAATCGAAATTTGCTGGGGAATATATCTTTCCTGCGGATATCGGTTTCGGTGCCAATACCTCCACCGCTGATGAACTTACGGAAATGATGGTGCAGATATATAACCGGGAACATCCCGGAGATGATATCCTGATTTCCCTCCTGAAACACCAGCACGATCGGGAAATGGGATTTGCCGGATTAGTCAACTCCAGCGCCCACTGGCTCGGTGAAAAAACCGGTCAAACCTCCCTCGTACTTGGCACCACCGTAGCAATGGAAATTGCCGGGGCAAAATACATCGTTACCATTATTGATGATGGGGAATACAGCGAATTAGCCATCCGCGACGCTATCCAAGCTATTGCCAATTATATCATTAAGAACGGCGATTTTTAACCAAACTATTGTGATTAAATGTTTTTTTATAGACATTAGTGTATTCGTAGTTAAAAACACGATTATTTTCTAATCATATTTCCCATGAATAAAAAAGCATATTTCTCTAACAAAAGCAACTGGTGGCCACCACAGAAAACATGGCATATATTTAGACGTAATTGGTGTTTTTTACTGTTATTTATCATGGTAGCAGCAATGGGATTAATAACAGTAAATTTGCATAATTTTTTGGCCATTAGCCAACCGGTGAAAGAAGCCGAAATTTTAGTAGTGGAAGGATGGCTGCCCGATTATGCCATCAAAGAAGCCATAGGAGAATTTAACAGCGGTAAATATCAACTGGTCATCACCACCGGATTGCCTCTCAGCAAAGGCTACTATTTAGCAGAATACAAAAACTTTGCCCAATTGGCAGCAGCAACTATGGTGAAATTGGGATTTGACCCCAATAAATTGGTAGCCGTTCCCGGCCCAGAAGTGATGAAAGATAGGACATACGCCTCAGCCATAGCTCTGAGAGAGTGGCTGCAAGGGGCGAAAAATCCGGTCAAAGCAATTAACTTATATACTTTTGGCCCCCATGCGCGCCGGAGTTGGCTACTGTTTAAAAAAGCCTTAGCACCAGAAATTACCGTAGGCGTGATTGCCGTGGCCCCCCAAGATTATGACCCACAATATTGGTGGCGAACCAGCGAAGGGGTGCGCACGGTTATCGGCGAAACTATTGCCTATGTTTACGCTCGCTTATCCCTGGGAGGGTTGCCCAAGCCATAGATGGAATCAGGGAAATTTGATATCATACGCAGTGATATCAGGGGAAGGGAAGAAAGGGAATATGAGTGAAGAGCGCATCTATTGGCTGGCTTGGGCGCAAATACCGGGCATCGGTCCGATATTGCTGCAGAGAATGCAAGCCCAATTTGGCAGTGTCGCCGCTGCTTGGACCGCACCAGCCACCGCCCTCGCGGAAGTGGAAGGATTCGGGCGACAAACAGTAGAAAAAGTCATCAAGTATCGTAGCAGTATTAACCCCACCCAATTTTATCAGCAACACTTGGAGAAAAACCCCCAATTTTGGACGCCCGCTGACCCGGAATATCCCCACCTGCTGTTAGAAACTGCTAGTCCGGCCCCGGTGTTGTATTATCGGGGTCAAATCGACCGGGAAGAAAATCTCGGCAACCGTCCTTTAATTGGGATTGTGGGCACCCGTAAACCTACAGAATATGGCAAATATTGGACGCGGCGCTTGAGTTATATTTTGGGGAAACAAGGGTTTACAATTGTGTCGGGGATGGCGGCTGGTATTGATACTGCTGCTCATCAAGGTTGTTTGGAGGGTGGGGGACGGACGATCGCCGTTTTTGGCACACCCTTGGATAAAATCTATCCCGAACAAAATCGACCCCTGGCAGGCCAAATTTGCCACCAAGGCGTATTACTCAGCGAGCATCCCTATGGCACCAAAACCCTGGCGGGGCACTTTCCCCAACGTAACCGCATTATCGCTGGTATCAGTCGCGCTGTGCTGGTAATGGAAGCTCCCAACCAGTCCGGTTCTTTAATTACCGCTCGCCTTGCCAACGAATTTGGGCGCGATGTGTATGCTTTACCTGGACGCATTGATGATGCTAATTCCCAAGGCTGTCTGCGGCTGCTGAAAAACGGCGCTGAAGCCATTCTCAGTGAAGATGAACTATTAGCAAGTCTGGGAGCAATTCCCCAACTGGATGCACCGCAGCCGCCAACTCTGGAGAAACCGGATTTCTCAGGTGAGTCTTTTTTGGCGCCTAAATTGGAGCCGAAAAAGCTGGTTGCTGAGCCAGAGAAAAGCGTTACCCCATTACCGGATTTAGAACCAGAATTAAAGCAAGTTTTAGAAGCCACTCCCCCCAACCCTATCCCCTTTGATTTAATAGTTGAGGAGACGGGATTACCTTCGGGGAATGTCTCCAGTGCCCTCCTCCATTTGGAGCTTTTGGGGTTGGTGTCGCAGCTACCAGGTATGCGCTATCAGCGTTGTATTTGATATCAAGTCCCCACGCTTGATGGGGGGAGGGTGGGGACAGCGGGAAGAAGTTAGCAAATATTAACGGTATTTGGCTTGTGCGATAAGGCAGTGAAAATTCATAATGAAAGAAGGGTGGCTGGGAGCGGGCAGAGTTAATAGTCGATCACTTTCGTATAGACTGAAACTCTAGCCAGTTATGGTTTTTATCAGAATGAAATAGCCCTGCGCTTGAGGGGGAATGAGGGATGTGGGGTCTGTACTCGATCGGCATGAAAAATGCCGTATGTTTATCCACTGATCACACTTGATTCCCCTTTTGTTCAATCTTCGCCCCCGCATCTATCCGCCAGGGACCGCGACCGTTACCGGATAAATTGGAGGCTTCGATCGTCCCCGTTCCATCCTTATGCACAAACACCGCATAATATTGATTTTTATTAATCTGACAGCGGCGAATTAGGGGATTGCCTTGAGCCTTGATTTCCACCCCGGCGAACTTATTGCCGGAAATTTGACAATCCTCAATCACCCCCAAACCCTTACTGTGGACAAAAATCCCACTCTGCTTGCCGTCCTTGATTTCGCAGCGGCGGATCACCGGATTACCCCCCTGTTTGATTTCCACCCCAGCATGAGCATTGCCACTGATTTGGCAATCCTCAATCATTGCCACCGCACCATCGGATACCAACACCCCCGCTCCCTTACCGTTTTTAATTTGACAGCGGCGGATTTGGCAAACACCAGCCCCAAAAATGCCCACCCCAGCCAGAGTATCCGAGGCGATCGTGCAGTTTTCTAGGATTAGCTCACCTTGCGTAACATATACAGCGTAAGCCTGTTTATCCTCACCGTGGAAAGTAATACCTTTGACCACAGCCGAGTCAGTTTTCATAATGATGCAGTCCCCTTCGCTACTCTCAATCTGGATTTGGTCAGCCGGACCCTTGCCAACGATTTCCAGGGGCTTATCAATCACAATACTTTCTTGATAAACTCCCGGCATGACGGTAATTTTCGCCCCTGGTTCGGCTTTTTTAATCGCATCATTGATGGTGCGGAAGCCTCTACCTCTTTTGCTCACGGTGAGGAACTTCGTATTTTCTAATAACTCACTGCCTACAGCATGCAACGCCAAACCCACCACCACCCCACCGGCGGCAAACATCGTCCTTTGCACGAACCGCCGCCGCGTCCAAGCCGGAAGAGGGCCGCGCTTCAACTCTTCTATGGGGGTAGGAGCGATGATGGGTGGCGTTATTGGTTCTGCCAAGTCCGCTTCTGCCAAATTGGCGGCGTGATAGCGTTGGCGATAATCTGGTTGCAGGAGGCGATCGAGAACCGGAATTAACTGCCTACTGACACCTTGGGGGGCTTCAGTCATGCCAATAGGCAAATGCGATCGCCACTGGCTCGTCCAACCATAGCCCCATTGCTGCCACATCGCCGCCGGATCTCCCCCCGTCAGCAATTGGTAGCCCGTCACCCCCAAACCATACAAATCACTCTCAGGATAAGACTCACCATCTTCTAAATGTTCCAAAGGCTGATATCCCCAATCTCCAGAACTAATCCCCAATTCCGGGAGCGCCACTGCTGTCAATAGCTGATGAAAAGCAAAATCAATCAAAACTAATTGACCCGTTGTTTTCTCCCCAGCCACCATCAGATTGCGGCTAGTCAGGATATTTTCCGGTTTGATATCTCCGTGAATGACACCTTTTTCGTGAATAAATTTGAGAATCCCCAGGCACTCCCGCAGGATAGCCGCTACCTGTTCTGGGCTGAAAGTATTTTGCTGGTGCAGTTGCGCCGCTAAACTTTCCCCTTCAATAAACTGGTAGATGGAATAAAAGCCGCCATTTTCCTCAAAATAAGCCAGCAGCGTCGGGATTTGCGGATACTCTCCCAGTTGTTGTAATTCTCTTGCCCGCTGCTCAAAACGTTCTTTGACTTTTTCCAGGGTTAGCTTACCAGGAATTGGCGGGACAAATTGCTTGATAATGCACTTTTCATTACCTTTGTCTGCATCTTCTGCTAAATAGGTTTTGCCCACGCCACCAGCCCCACCCCCTCTCGATTCTATAGGGCGATAGCGGTTGCGCAACAGCAACAGAGGGGCGTTGCATTGTTCACAGTTGCCGCCAACTGTCACCTCGGTTCCAGAGAGATTACTATGAGTGGGGTTTTGGCAATCAGGGTTTAGGCAGCAAATGGTCATGGTCAAGCTCGGTTAGCTAGTTTGGGTTAATTTTAAGGCCAACAAAAGGGTTTGTAGTTAGGCGAGGCAATGCCCTACCTGCTTCTACTCTTAATCCTGTTGCGGTGTAGAAGATGAGACGCGCCACATCTTCACTTCGCCGTCTTCGCTAGCACTGACTAACGTTTTGCCATCGGGGCTGAGGGTGAGGGCGGAAACGCCTTTTTGATGTCCGGTGAGGGTTTTTTGGAGCTGACCATCACTTAAGTTCCAAATTTTGATGGTTTTGTCGCCACCACCTGCCAGGAGCGTTTGGCCGTCAGGGCTGATGGTGAGGCTTCTAAACCAGGTGTTATTGCGGGCTAAGATTTGGCTTAGCTCACTTTTGGCTAAATCCCAGGTGAGAATTAAGCCAGATTCGTCAGAACTCACTAAAGTTTTCCGGTCTGGGGCGATCGCGAGGGACAGAATGCCGGACTGATGCTCTTTGAGGGTGGCTTTTAGCTTCCCACTTTCTAAATCCCAGATTTTGATGGTTTTGTCCTGACTGCCGCTCACTAAAGTTTTGCCGTCGGGGGTGATGGCTAATGCGCGCACCCAGCCTTGATGGCCAGTGAGGGTGGTTTTCAGCTTAGCGGATTTTAAGTCCCAGATTTTGATGGTTTTGTCGCTGCTGCCGCTCACTAAAGTTTTGCCATCGGGGGTGAGAGCCAGAGCAAAAACCGAGAAGGTATGACCGGTGAGGGTGGCTTGGGGTTTGGTATCGGCTAGTTGCCACAGCGCGATCGTCTTATCCGCACTGGCAGAAATCAGGGTTTTGCCATCGGGAGTAACAGCCAGCGCATTTACCGCCGCCTTATGTGCCGCAAGGGTTTGCATCTTGTCCCCGGTAAGGGGCAAAATTCTCACTTTCCCATCGGCGCCAGCGACTACCAGGGTTTGGCCTTTGGGAGTAAAGGCGAGTTGTAGCACTGAGGTAGAGGTTTTGACCAGAGTTTCTGTGAGGCTGAGGCGATCGTATGCCACCGGTTTCGGCACCACCACCGACCACACCCCATATCCGGCCAAACCCAGGACGAGGACCCCCGTACCCACCAACATCCCCCGTTTCCACCTTTTCCCCCCCTGGTACAGAGAATCTCTTTTTTTCACCACCACATCATCCGGCGGCTGCCAAGGGACGATCGCCGGTAGCGACGGCAACGGCGGCCCCGGTGGCGGGGAAAAATCCGCCAACACCGCCGCCGCCGACTGATAACGCTCTTGATGATTTGCCGCCAGCAGCCTATCCAAAACCCGCCCCAACTCACTGCTCACCGGTTGTCGCAGATACTCTCGCCAGGAATGCACCCAACTAAAACCCCGCACCTTCCACAGTTGCGAAGGACGAATTCCCGCCAACAGCTCCCAACAGGTAACTCCCAAAGCATACAAGTCACTAGCAGCATTCCCCTCCCCTTGCATCTGCTCCAGGGAGTAGTTACCCAAAACCGAGTCTCTGGCAAGAACCGGCTCTCCCACCACCGCCGCCGCCAACTTCCGGGAAATCAGCCCATTCACCATCAGTAACAACCCCTGTCCCCGCCGCCGGATAATGGTTGCCGGTTTGATATCCAGATGCAGGAGATTTTGCTGGTGGATAAAATTAACTGTAGGCAACAACTCCAGCAGCACTTTTTCCACCTGCGCCGAGCTAAACGCCCCCACCTGCGCCAGTTGCTGGGCGAGGGTTTCCCCTTCCGCCCATTCCCAAACCAGATAAAACCGCATCCAAGAGGCCAAACCCTCCCCCAGAGTTTCCGCAAAATAATCCCGCAAACTGATAATCTGGGGGTGTTCGCTCAGCTTTTTTACCCCCTGGGCAACAGGTTCCCACAGGGAACGCAGACTCTCCACCCTGTTGCTGCGCACCGGCAAGGTCAGAACTTCCACCAGGCAGGTTCCACCAGGCTGCTCCAGATCTTCCGCCAGATAGTAACTGGTATTGCCGCCACTGTCTGCCAGATAGGTCATTTTCCGTCGCAGGCGATAGCGATCGGGCCGCAGCACCAAGATATCGCCGCAGTTCTCACATACTTTGGCTTCATCAGCATTTTCAGAATGCAAACAATCGGGATTGAGGCAGGAAATCATCTGTGATGTCGTAAATTATGGGGTATTGTCAGCATATCTAAGATTTTTATCATTGGTCATTGGTCCTTAGTCATTGGTCCTTAGTCATTGGTCCTTAGTCATTTGACATATTACAAGTGACTTGTTACCAGTGACAAGGGACAAGGGACTTGTTACCAGTGACAAATGACCAAATGACCAGTGACAAATATGGAACCTTGGTTGAAATATTTACTGGAGTGGGCAGTACCGGTCCTAAACGGCATAATTACGGCAAAAATCGGCGATCTATGGGGAGAAGCCAAAAAAAAAGCTCTAGATGGTAATAATAGCGATGATTTAGCCAAATATTTTTTAAATCAATCAAGAGCCGAGAAACTTACCTTACCCACAGCCCCCCCCACATCACTACCCACCCTGTCAGAATTTGCCAGAGAAATCGGCCAAGAAATTCCCGGATTACTCGCAGATACTGTTGCCTTAATTCACCAGCGCCATTTAGACTCAAAAAAAATGCGGTGGGAAGAGGAAAAGGCAATAGAGGCGCGTCTCATAGTTGAGCAGCGGGAAACCCTGTGGAAAATCGCCGCATATCAACGGGAAACCACCCTGCAACTGCCAGAAGTTAATAAAATTCTTGACCAATGGCCATTAAAACTGTTGCCATCGCAAATTTTGACATCTGGTAATCACCCAAAAAAACTCCCGTTGCGGATTTTTATCGCTCCTTTAAAATTTGATAGCATTAGTAACCACGCGGAAATACCTAATCTAGACTTACGCCTATCCCAAGGTTTGCGGGAGTTTATGGCTCTACATTATCCCCTGCACAGTGCCACCAGAGCCACGGAATTTTTGGGGGGAGCGTGGGAAAGCAAAAGGTTTCATGGGGAGGCGAGCATTAAGGCGCTCTTCGGAATGCTCAAATCCGAGCCTTGTGTGATTTTGGAGTCGGAAGTAGCGGGAGATTGTGTAATTTTTCGAGTGGCATATTGGGGGGTGGGGCAAAGTCATTATTTTTACCAAACTATTTTGAACTTGTCCTATCGGGAGTTTCTTCAATCGTCGGCAAAGCAGCGAGCAGCCCAATGGAAAACAACGCGAGATAAGTTGCTGGCTCTAGGGAAAACTCTGGCGGATGTGCAGCGTTTGGGGGGTGAAAATGCGATAAATTTGGCAGTTTTGGAAGAGGCGGAAGCCTTGGCGGCGGCGGGAATTGATGTGGGGGAGTTACAGTTAGAGTATCGGGTGACGGCAAAGGATTGGGAGGAGTTGTGTCAGTTTTTAATTGCTAGTCATTGTTTGGTAGCTGGGTGGTTGGTGGATATGCACTATCTGATTTATGAAGATGTGCCGCCTTTGCTGCCAGAGTTGCTGCCGGATTTGATGACAAATTTGGGTGATAAACGGTTGCTATCGGAGACGATCTCCACCAGTTTATCCATCTATCAGGATATTTTTCAGGCGATGGCGATGGCCAGACCTGCATGGGCGCCAGAACTGGCGTTGAAAATCGCCATGAGCCTGATTCATTTGCCGGATAAGTCTTGGGCGCAAGGGCAGGTGATTTATTCTCTGAATTGCTGGCTGCATCTGCATCAGTTGCCCCCAGTGTCGGCAGTGCAGGCTCTACAGGGGTGTATGATACAGCTCGCCCCCAGTGATGTGGCCTATTTAGAAAACCTGAAAAGTTGTTTGGAGACGATCGGCGATGATGCCGGAGTAGCCGCAGTTATAAGTTTAATGGCCACCGTCACCACCATCACACCGACTCCCCAACTAAGTGCTAATGGCGCCAATTTCGTCCGCACCTACATCAGCCGATCGCCCGTGGCAACATTAGCCATTTGTACCAGTGGTGACACCTTATTTAGTTGTGGTGACGGTAGCACAATCAATCTGTGGGATTTAACCGACCCCAGAACCACCCCAAAAAGCACCCTTACCGGTCATTCCGGCGGCGTTGTCACCCTTACCCTCAGCGGTAACGGACGTATCCTCGCCAGCAGCGATAAATCTAAAAATCGCAGTTACATCAAAATTTGGGACTGGCAAGCCGGAAAACTGCTCTGGACTCTATTTGGGCATAAAAAGCAGATTCATGCACTGGCTTTGACTCCTGATGGCAAAATTCTGGCCAGCGGTTCTCATAAGATTAAGCTGTGGAACCTGGAAACCGGCGAATCTTTCCGCACCCTGTTCGGTCACAAACAGTGGGTTTACTCCCTGACGATCGCACCCAATGGCAAGACTTTACTCAGCGGTAGCGAGGATACCACCGTCAAAGTTTGGGACATCACCACGATGCAATTGCGGCGGACTCTCGTAGGCCATCAAAGTAGCGTCCGCAGCGTTGCCATTACCCCGGACGGTGAGACCATCATCAGTGGTAGTGAAGATGGCACAGTCAAAGTGTGGGATTTCGTCACCGGCAAATTACTCCACACCCTCACAGACAATGGGGGAGCCGTGTTCGCGGTGGCGGCGACGGACTGGGGAATGTCTGGTGGTGGCTGGGCGATCGCAGGCTGTGAGGATAAAACCATCAAAATTTGGGACCTGCACAATGGCGACTTAGTGCAAACCCTTACCCTTCATCACGACGTTGTGCGCACTTTAGCTGTAGCCACCATCGCCAACCATCCCGGCAAAATGTCAACCTCACTAGGTCCCCCCCACCCTCACATCCTCCTTGCCAGTGGTAGTGATGATGGCACCATCCATATTTGTGTCCTTGGTCATTAGTCCTTTGTCATTTGTCATTTGTCCTTTGTCATTTGTCCTTTGACTAGGGACCAGGGACAAATTTTAATCTTTTCTTATGGTATAGCAAAACTTAATTAACTTATAATTTCATATCTGTTTCGCCGATTAATTTAATTAAATATGCAAATATACTTCCAGACAAGATAAAATATTATCTTTGGGGCAGATAAATGATATGCTTTATCAAAGTATATGCAATTTAAAAGTCAAAAAACAAGTCATATCAAAATGCCGGATTGACATTATGGGAAAAAGTTGTAATATAGAAAATGGAATAGGGTTTAACCTCGATTTATCATTTGTCCTTAGTCATTTGTCCTTGGTAATTGGTCATATGTGACTCGACAAGAGACAAGGGACAAGTGACCCAACTACAATTCGCTCAGGGGACAAGGGACAAAGGACAAAGGACAAATGACAAAAATAGAGATTGTGTCTGCAGTCGCTGGGAGGCTGCGCCTGCGCACCAGTGATAAGGATAATGTCGGGGCAATATTCCCACCAATGGTAGCAGAAATCAAGCATTACCAAGGTGTGAAGGCAGAAATGTTGAATGTCGATACAAAACTTTACATAAAAAGTTACACTTATGTCTTTGATGCCTAAATTATTCAAAAAACGTCATCTCCTCAAACCAATGAACATAACTAATTTTTTGACACATACAA
>Ga0209172_10001274_pt1 | contig 55377 bp, 56 predicted proteins | sample LarsenN4metaG_FD_184113 | JGI IMG/M metagenome (GOLD analysis project Ga0209172, IMG submission 184113) | Hot spring sediment bacterial and archeal communities from British Columbia, Canada, to study Microbial Dark Matter (Phase II) - Larsen... ...
AGGCGAGGGAGGCTGGCGGATCTGCATCGTGGATACCGCCGACGAATTGCAGGATCCGCAGGGCGCCAACGCACTGTTGAAGATCCTGGAGGAGCCGCCCCGCAATGCGCTTCTGCTGCTGGTCAGCCATGCGCCGGCGCGGCTCCTGCCGACGCTTCGCTCGCGCTGCCGGCGCCTGATGCTGCGGTCATTGTCGGTCGCGGAGGTGACGGAGGGCGTGGCCCGCGTGATGAATGCCGAAGGCAATGAACCCGAGCTGCGGGACGCGGCCGCCCAGGCGGAAGGCAGCATCGGCCGCGCGCTGACTCTGCTTGAAGGGCCGGTGCTCCAATTGCGCCAGCAGGTGACGGAGCAGCTCGCGCGCTTGCCGGAGCTGGATGCCCGCGCGCTGCACGCGCTGGGCGATGCACTCGGGGGCTCGGAGCCGGCGCGCCTGGAAGCCTTTGTCGATAGCGTCAATGCATGGCTGGCGGCTCGCTCGGCCGCCGGACCGCAGGATAACGGCCGGCTCATGCGCCTGGCCGACGCCTGGCAGAAGGTCAATCAGGCCGCGCGCGATGCCGACATCTACAATCTCGACCGCAAGCCCTTGGTGTTTGCGGTGTTCGGTTGGCTGGCCGAGGCGGCGCGGGGGTGACGGCCCGCTATCTGCGCCAGAGAGTCTTGTCGGCGAGCTTTGCGCCTTCGCAGAGCGCGGCAAGCTTGGCCCACGCCACGTCCGGATGGACCTCGTCGAGCACGGCGGAGGTGCCAAAGCCGCAATCGACGCCGGCGATGACATTCTCGCGTCCGACCACATTGGCGAAGCGGACGATGCGCTGGGCGACCAGTTCCGGGTGCTCCACCAGCGACACGCAGTGCGAAACGACCCCCGGGATCAGGATCTTGCCGTCGGCAAGCTTTACGTCCTCGAACACCTGCCACTCGTGCTCGTGGCGGGGATTGGCGGCCTCGATCGAATAGGCCTGCGCCTTGACCTTCAGCATCAAATCGACGAAGTGACGCAGCTCGAAGTCGTGCACCCGCGGCGCGATATTGACGCTGTAGCAGGTGTGGAAGCGCACCCGGTCCTCCGGAATGCCGCGCAGCGCATGGTTCACCGCTTCGACCCGCACCGCAATGAACTTGCGGCACTCCTCCACGGTCGCCCCGGGCGTGCGGTCATAATGGGTCGCCATGCGCGGGTCGTCGATCTGGAGGATCAGGCCGGCGTCGACGATCGCCTTGTATTCCTCGTGCATCGCGTCGGCGAGCGCGGTCAGGTATTCCTCGCCGCTGCGGTAGTACTCGTTGCGATGGTCGAGCTCGACATTCGACGGCGAGATCGCCGTCATGAACGCCTCCTCGACCGGCACGTCCTTGATCGCCGCCTTGAGCCAGGCGATGTCGGCTTTCAGGTCGGCATGGCCGATATACTTGATCGGGCCGGTGCAGCGCATCCAGGTACGGTCGAGCCGCAGCGGCCGTTCCTTGCGGCGATAGGCCGTCAGCCGGGCAACGTCCTGATAGACGGCGGGGAACGCCAAGGCATCGCGCGTCGGGGGCCGGCCGGGATGCGTGGTCGGGTCGATGAATTCGAAGCCGCCCAGGCGGGAGCAGATATAGGCCACGAAATTGGTCTTGGTCTGCTCGCCGTCGTTGACGATATCGAGGCCGACATCGGCCTGCCGTCGCACGGATTGAGCAACGATCTTGCCCATCCCCGCTTCGTATTCGGCGGCGTTGAAATCGGCCCCGGTCGCCTTGGCACGAATGAGCCTGAGCGCCTCGTCGGATCGCGGCAGGCTGCCGACATGGGTGGTCAAGATTCGGTCGGTGCTGGTCTTCATCGCAGCGTGTCTCGCTTCTTCTTGTTGCAGATGTGACGGGAGGCGGTGAGGGAGGGACGGGCTATTCGAGGAGCTTGCGCATGCGGCCGACGATGTCGGGCGGGGTGCCGATCATCCGTGCGACCACGGCCTGCACCTCTTCGCCGGTCGAGGGCTCGATCACCATTCCGGCGCGGGTCATCTCCGACAGGAAGACCGGATCCTTGGCCGTGGCATCGAAAGCGCGTCGCAGAGCCGCGACGCGATCTTTAGGCACGCCCGGCGGCGCGATCAGCGTGCGTCCGGTGACGTTCTGGAGCGCCAGGAACTCGAAAATCTTCCGGGCCTCGTCGGTCTTCGCCAGCTCGATATAGGTCGGCGTGTCGGGCAGCTGCGGCGCGCGCTTGAGCACGCTCTGCACGATGATGCGGACCTTTCCCTCCTTGAACCAGCGCGGCTGGGAAATATGCAAGGTCTGCCAGACCGCGGCCCGGCCCTCCACCTCGCCGCGCTCGATGGCCAATTCCATATCGGCCGCGCCGGTATAGCCAAGCACCACGTTGAATTTCGTACCGAGCAGCGCATTGGCGAGCACCGGGATTTGATACGTCGCCGAGCTCTTGCCGGAACCCGCCAGCGGCGTGACCCGGGTCGTGGCGTCAGCGATCGTCCGCGTCGGCGATTCATGCCAGACGAACAGGATGCCGACGGAATTCTCCAGGTTTCCGAGCCAGTGGATCCTCCTGGCGTCGTATTTGATGGAGGCGGGGTCGAGCACCTGGGCCTGCGCGGTCGGTGCCAGGGGCACGCCGAGCGCGGTCCCGTCCTGGGCCGCGACGTTGAAGAGGGTATTGACCATGCGGGCGCCGCCGGCACCCGGCATGTTCTGGACGATCAGCGACGGGTTGCCGGGGATGTGCCGGCCCATGTGCTTGGCGAGCGCGCGGGCGAAGAAATCGTAGCCGCCGCCGGCTCCGGAGGCGACCGTGAGCGTTACGGTCCTGCCGCGATAGAACTCGGCGACGGGTTCGGCGCCGGCGGCCGCGAGAAGGACTGGCAGAAGTCCAAATCCCAGGGCGATACTGACGCGGAATCCGGCCATCGGGGGCTCTTCTGCGCGGGGCGGGATTTCACTCTAGCACGGCGCCGGCCGACCTTGCCGAGGGTGGATGCGGTTGATACCTAGAGGCAAATCGTCATGGCCGGGCGCCAGGCGCGAAGCGCCGTCTTCGCACCAGATGTCCCGGCCATCCACGTCTTTGATCTAACGAAAGATTTCAAGACGTGGATGCCCGCGGCCGCCGCGGGCATGATGACCACCTTGTGGCACGTCTGACGATCACCGATGGCCGAGAAGCCCCGCTACTACATCACGACCGCAATCGCCTACCCCAACGGCTTGCCGCATATCGGGCACGCCTATGAGGCGATCGCGACGGATGCCATCGCGCGCTTCCAGCGCCTCGACGGCTACGACGTCTATTTCCTCACCGGCACCGACGAGCACGGTATCAAGATGCTCCAGACCGCGGCCCGCGAGCGTATCACGCCGCATCAGCTGGTCGAGCGCAACACGCCACGTTTCAAGGAGATGGTTCAGCGTCTGAACTGCTCGAACGACGATTACATCCGCACCACGGAGGAGCGCCACCACCGTGCCTCGCAGGCGATCTGGGAGCGCATGGAACAGAACGGCGACATCTACCTGTCGAAGTATTCCGGCTGGTACTCGGTGCGCGACGAGGCCTATTACGACGAGGACGAGACCACCGTCGACGACAAGGGCCAGCGGCTCGGCCCGCAGGGCACGCCGGTGGAGTGGGTCGAGGAGGAGAGCTATTTCTTCAAGCTCTCCGCCTACCAGGACAAGCTGCTCGACCTCTATGCGCGCGTTCCGGACTTCGTGCTGCCGAAGGAGCGGCTGAACGAGGTCGTCTCGTTCGTGAGGCGCGGATTGCAGGATCTGTCGATCTCACGCACCACGTTCGAATGGGGCATCCCGGTACCGGCGAAGTCCGGCACCAATTCCAAGCACATCATGTATGTGTGGGTCGACGCGCTGACCAACTACATCACTGCGCTCGGCTTTCCGGACACCGGGGCGGAAAAATTCCGCCGCTACTGGCCGGCCGACCTGCACGTGATCGGCAAGGACATCGTGCGTTTCCATGCGGTCTATTGGCCGGCCTTCCTGATGTCGGCTGGGATCGAACTGCCGAAGCGCATCTTCTCGCACGGGTTCCTGTTCAATCGCGGGGAGAAGATGTCGAAGTCGGTCGGCAACGTGGTCGACCCGTTTGCGCTTGCCGACGCCTATGGGGTCGATCAGCTGCGCTATTTCCTTTTGCGCGAAGTGCCGTTCGGGCAGGACGGCACCTACAGCCACGAGGCGATCGTCAACCGCATCAATGCCGACCTCGCCAACGACCTCGGCAACCTGGCGCAGCGCTCGCTGTCGATGATCGGCAAGCAGCTTTCCGGCGTGCTGCCGCAGCCCGGCAGCTTCGGTGGGGCCGACACGACCATCCTGGCGGCGGCCGACGCCATGGTCGGCCAGGCGCGCGAGGCCATGAAGACCCAGCAGCTCCACCAGGTGCTGAATGCGGCCTGGGCGGTGGTCGCCGACGCCAACCGCTATTTTGCGGGCGAGGCGCCATGGGCGCTGGCCAAGACCGACCCGGTGCGGCAGGGCACCGTGCTCTATGTCACCGCCGAGGTAATCCGGCAGGTGGCGATCCTGGCGCAGCCGTTCATGCCGGTATCGGCCGGCAGGCTGCTCGATCTGCTGGCGATCCCGGCCGGCGAACGGAGCTTTGCGGCCCTGGGCGGCGGTTTGCGGATTGCGCCTGGCTCGAAACTGCCGCCTCCGGCGCCGGTGTTTCCGCGCTACGTCGAGCCCGACGAACAGGCAAAGGCATGACCATGCTGGTCGACAGCCATTGCCACCTCGATTTCCCGGATTTTACCGGCGAACTCGATGCCATCGTCGAGCGTGCCCGCGCGGCCGGCGTCGGCCGCATCCTCAGCATCTCAACCAGGGTGAGGAAACACGGCGATCTCCTTGCGATTGCAGAGAGATTTCCGGACGTCCACTGCTCGGTGGGCACCCATCCGCACAACGCCCATGAGGAGACCGACGTCACAGCCGACCACCTTGTCAAACTCGCGCGCCATCCCAAGGTGGTGGCGATCGGCGAGGCCGGGCTCGACTATCACTACGACTACAGCCCCCGGGACGCCCAGGAGCGCAGCTTCCGCACCCACATTGCGGCGGCGCGCGCGACCGGGCTGCCGCTGGTGATCCATTCCCGCAATGCCGACGACGACACGGCCCGGATTCTCGAGGAGGAAACGGGGAAGGGGGCCTTCCCGGCGGTCCTGCACTGCTACACCGGGGGGCCTGATCTCGCGCGCCGCGCCATCGCGCTCGGACTGTCGATTTCCTTCACCGGCATCGTGACCTTCAAGAAATCGGACGATCTACGCGCCATCGCCGCATCGCTGCCGGCGGATCGCGTTCTCGTCGAGACCGACGCGCCCTATCTCGCGCCCGGCAGGTTCCGCGGCAAGCGCAACGAGCCGGCCTATGTCGTGGAGACCGCACGAGTGCTGGCCGAGACCCGTAGGGTCGGCTTCGACGAGCTTGCGCGCCAGACCACGGAGAACTTCTTCCGGCTGTTCTCCAAGGTGCCGCGGCCGGCGGCAGCGGCCGGTCAAACGGCGCAGCCAGCGCCGGTCTGACGGGCCGCATGGCGCTGACCTTTACCATCCTGGGCTGCGGCTCCTCGGGCGGCGTGCCGCGGCCGGCGCTCGGCTGGGGTGTCTGCGACCCCAGCAATCCGAAGAACCGGCGCCGCCGCACCTCGCTGCTGGTGGAGAGACGCACCTCCGAGGGTGTCACGCGGGTGCTGGTCGATACCTCGCCGGATTTGCGCGAGCAACTTCTGGACGCCAATGTCGATTGGATCGACGCCGTGCTCTACACCCACGAGCATGCCGACCATACCCACGGCATCGACGACCTGCGCGCCCTGTTCATCCACCGGCGCAGGCGCATCCCGGTCTGGCTGAACGAGCGCGTCTCCCAGATCATGCATGCCCGCTTCGGGTACTGCTTCGTGGCGCCGCCCGGCAGCGAATACCCGCCGATCGTGCGCGAGCACCGCATGGACGCCTTCCGGGCGGTCGTGGTCGAGGGCCAGGGCGGAACCATTACCGCGCTGCCCATCCTCCAGGACCACGGCGATATCACCTCGCTGGGCTTCCGCTTCGGCCCGCTGGCCTATTGCTGCGACCTCAAGGGCCTGCCGCCGGACAGCGTGACCGCGCTGGAGGGCCTGGAGGTCTGGATCCTCGATGCGCTGCGCGACAGGCCGCACCCGAGCCATCTCAGCGTCTCGGAGGCGCTGGACTGGATCGAGAGCCTCAAACCACGGCGCGCGATCCTGACCAACCTGCATTCCGACCTCGACTACGACGAGCTTCGGAGCCGGCTGCCGGCGCATGTCGAGCCGGCCTATGACGGCCTCAGCATCACGTTGGCGAACGCCTGAAGTTTGCGTGATTGCATGAGGTTCGGCCCCGACATTGATGCGGCGCTTCGGACCGGCATGCCCATGAATATTCCATAATATACCTTATGCGAATCCAGGAACCTGTGCGGCCTCCGCGCATTGACCCCCGGCATCGGGGCACGCGTCGCCCTGATCCCTGCCAGTTGTTCCCACGAGGTGCCACCGTGACCAGCAAGGTGCGAAAGCTCGAACCGCGCAGCGAAGCGACCCGGCTCAATACGCCGACCGACCTCTCCGAGGAGGCCATCGCGGAAGTGTCGGCAGCCCTCAACGGACTGCTGGCCGACACCTTTGCACTCTATGTGAAAACCAAGAATTTCCACTGGCACGTGAGCGGGCCGCATTTCCGCGACTACCACCTGCTGCTCGACGAGCAGGCGGCGCAGATCGAGGCCAGCATCGATATCCTGGCAGAACGCGTTCGCAAGATCGGCGGGACGACGATCCGGTCGATCGGCCACATCGCCAGGCTCCAGCGGGTCAAGGACAACGATGACGAGATCGTGCTGCCCGGCGACATGCTGGGCGAATTGATGGCCGACAACAAGGCGCATATCGAGAACATGCGCAAGGCCCACAAACTGGCCGATGGCCACGAGGACGTGGCGACCGCAAGCCTGCTGGAGGTGTTCATCGACGAGGCCGAGAAGCGGTGCTGGTTCCTGTTCGAGGCGAGCCGCGGCCAGGATCGCAGCGGCCACTGAGCGGGTATTCCACTGCCAGGTTTGGCAGGCCTGTCGTGGCCCGCAAAGGGGTCTGATAGGTAGGTCCGGACAATCATCGGACGCCTGCCCATGACCCCTTCCCGCGACATCAACCGGCTCATCGAGATCATGGCGATGCTGCGCACGCCGGGCAGCGGCTGCCCGTGGGACCTCGAGCAGAATTTTGCGACGATTGCGCCGTACACGCTCGAAGAGGCCTACGAGGTCGCCGACGCGATCGCGCGCGGGAATCTCGCAGACCTGCGCGAGGAGCTGGGCGATCTGCTGCTCCAGGTCGCCTTCCATGCGCGGATGGCCGAGGAGCAAGGGGCGTTCGATTTCGGCGACGTGGTCGAAGGCATCACCGAAAAGCTGCTGCGGCGTCATCCCCACGTTTTCGGAGATCAGAAAGGCCTCGACGCGCGCGCGGTCGAAGGCCTGTGGCAGCGCATCAAGCGCGAGGAGAAGGCGGCGACGTCTGCATCCGTCGGCGGGGCATTGGCCGGCGTGCCGGTCAACCTCCCTGCCCTGACGCGGGCGCTGAAGCTCCAGCAGAAGGCCGGCAAGGTCGGCTTCGACTGGAACGATCCGCTCGCGGTGCTGGCGAAGATTCGCGAGGAGGCGGACGAGATCGAGGCCGACATCGCGGCTGGACGGCGCGAAGCCGCTGGCGCCGAGGTTGGCGATCTCCTGTTCGCCGTGGTCAACCTTGCGCGCCATCTGGACGCCGACCCGGAGGCGGTGCTGCGCTCCGCCAATCAGAAGTTCGAGCGGCGCTTCGCGGCGATCGAAGCGGCGCTTGCCGCGCGCGGCAAGACGCCGGAGCAATCCACGCTGGCGGAGATGGATGCGTTGTGGGATGCGGCCAAGGTGGCTGAAACATAGCTGGCGCGGGAAATGAACCCGAGCGCCGTTCGGGGGTTATCTCTGCGACAAGACAGGTGCCGCATGGCGACAATGCCGACCACGCGCAATCGCGTACCCCGACACACCGCCACCGACGTAAACCGTCGGATCCAGCAGGATATCGAAAACAGCGTCCGCTACTACCAGAGGCACAAGTCGCAGATTCCCCGGCGATTGCAGGAACTCGATCAGGAATGGGACATCGAGCGCGCGATCCAGGCGAATGCCGCCGTAATTACCTTCGTCAGCATGGTCGTCGGGACTTTGGGCCGGAGCCGCTGGTTGCTGCTCCCGTTCGCGGTCTCCGGCTTTCTATTTCAGCATGCCGTGCAGGGCTGGTGTCCGCCGGTGCCGGTATTGCGTCGGCTGGGCTTCCGCACCGCTTTCGAGATCGAGCAGGAGCGCCAGGCGTTGAAGCTTCTGCGCGGCGACTACACGAAGGTCGTCGAGAGCGACGCCGACGCCGAAGCAATCCTTGATGCCGTGCGGACTTAGTCTGTCATAGCAGCCCTGCTGCCTTCAGATATTGCAGGTCGACGAATCGCTCCACCGGCGGCAATGGCGCGGCGAGCGTGCCCGCCTCCCCCATGAAGGCGATAACCTGCGTCAGCCCCTTGAGGTCGATCTCCGCCTGGCGCGGCATGACACCGCGATCGGGCTCGAAGTAGAGCGCCATCACCGCACGCGCGACGCCCTCGTTCGATCCGGTCTGCTCCATCATCAGCTTGATGGTTTCCCCGCGGTTCGCCGGATTGCGGATGAAGCGGAAGGCGTCGGCCGCCGCCCGGACGAAGGAAACCACCTTGTCCTTGTTGGCGACCGCCCAGGGGCGTTGCGCCACGATCAGCTGGAACTGGAAGTTGCCGACCGCTTCGGTGGTGTCGCCGAGCCGGCGGTAGCCGTCGCGCACGGCGGCGATGTCGGCCGGCTGCCCGAGCGGGACGCCGGCGCATTCGCCGGCGATCAGGCACTTGAGCCGGACCGGCGTGCCGACGAGCTGACGGACCTTGAAATCTCCGTCCTGCACGCCGTGCTTCGCCAGCAGCTTGCGGGTGGTGATCGATATCGTGTCGGCGGCGACCGACAGTGCGATGGTCTTGCCCTTGAGGTCGGCGTAGCTCCTGATCTCCGGCCGCACCACAAGCGTATAGACCGGGTTGCCCACCTCGCCGGCAATGCCGACCGCCTGCGAGCCTTTGAGAATCGCGGAAATCAGATAGGGCGTCGACGAGTGCGCGAGGTCGACCTTGCCGGCGTCGACGGCGGCCACCATGCGGTCGGTGCCGCCCTCGATCATGACGGATTGCAGCCGGATGCCCTCGCGGGCGAAGTAGCCCTTGCGCTCCGCGACGTGCAGATAGAGCGAGCCGACGTTGCGGACGGTCGACGGGATCTTGCCGAACCGCAGCGTGGTCTGGGCGGCAGCGGTCTCCGCGCAGGAGACTGCGACCAGGGCCGAAAGCCCCGCAACTGCAATTCGCTTCATGGCAGCCTCCCTCAAATCGGACCTTTAGCCGGCGCTCTTGCCGGTGCCGAATTTCGCCCGCACCACCGCGGCCTTGGCCGGATCGGCGCGGATGCTCATGGCCACGGTACCGTCGGCCCGGTCGGCCCGTGACAGGACCTCGGTGTGCCGGTGCAGCCAGCTTATGCCGGCGCCGTCGGCGCCGTCGAGCACGAGATCGAGCACGACCCGGCTTTCGGCGATGCGGGCCTCGATCGCGCCGGTGAGTTTGTCGATCCCTTCGCCGGTCAGGGCCGATACCAGCAGCGGCCGCCGCTCCATGCGGGCGGCCAAATTCTCAAGCCGCGTGCGTTCGGTTTCGCCGAGCCGGTCGATCTTGTTCCAGACCTCCAGCACGCGACCACCCTCGCCCGCTTCGATGCCGAGTTGGCGCAGCACGTCCTCGACGTCATGTTGCTGGGCATCGGCGTCCTCGTGCGACACGTCGCGGACATGCAGGATCACGTCGGCCTCGATCACCTCTTCGAGGGTAGCGCGGAACGCCGCCACCAGCATGGTCGGCAGATCGGAGATAAAGCCGACCGTATCGGACAAGATGATGCGCGCGCCGTGCGGCAGGTCGACGGCCCGCAGGGTCGGGTCGAGGGTTGCGAACAGCATGTCGGCGGACAGCACCTGCGCCCGCGTCATCCGGTTGAACAGCGTGGACTTGCCGGCATTGGTATAGCCGACCAGCGCCACGATCGGGTACGGCACCCGCTTGCGGCTGGCGCGGTGGAGCTTGCGCGTGCGTTTGACCTTGTTGAGCTCGGCCTCGATCCGCGCGATGCGCTCCTCGATCAGCCGGCGGTCGGTCTCGATCTGGGTTTCGCCCGGGCCGCCGAGGAAGCCGAACCCGCCGCGCTGGCGTTCGAGGTGCGTCCATGACCGCACCAGCCGGCTTTTCTGGTAGGTCAGGTGCGCATGCTCGACCTGGAGTGCGCCTTCCTTGGTGTGGGCCCGGCGTCCGAAGATCTCCAGAATGAGGCCGGTGCGGTCGACGACCTTGGCGTCCCAGGCCTTCTCCAGGTTGCGCTGCTGCACCGGCGACAGCGCGCAGTCCATCACCACGATGCCCGCCTCCTCGCCTTTGACGAGACCGGCAATCTCCTCGACCTTGCCTTTGCCGATGAAGGTGGCAGGCCGGATGCCGGAGAGCGGAACGATGCCGGACGACACCACATCGAGATCGATGGCGTGCGCGAGCCCGACTGCCTCGTCGAGCTTGGCTTGTGGTGCCCGCTGACTTTGGGCAGGACGCGCCGCTCGCAAACCCGGCGACCGGTCGCGCACATGCGGCTCGATGACGATAGCGCGGCCGGTCGCCGGTCCGGTGCGCGGACCCGGACGATCGCTGCCCTGATCGAACCGGCGGGGTTCCAACTAGACCTTTTCCCCGGCCGCCGGCGCCTCCTCGGCCCCTTCGAACAGCTGGATCGGATGACCCGGCATGATCGTCGAGATGGCGTGCTTGTAAACGAGCTGCGAATGACCATCACGCCGCAGCAGCACGCAGAAGTTATCGAACCACGTCACCACGCCCTGGAGCTTCACGCCGTTCACCAGAAAGATAGTGAGGGGCGTTTTACCTTTGCGGACATGGTTGAGGAAGGTGTCTTGCAAGTTTTGCGAGCGGTCGGCCGCCATTGTCGTTGTCCCAGTTTATTGGTCCGCGGGCCCCATCCCGTGGACTTGTGGTCCAGACCGCTGTGCCCCTGGTTGTTGGATGTTCGCTCACAGGGTCCGAACTGGACCATTACAAGGCAGGCCGAAGGGCGGCGCAAGCACAAGTTGGGGGAAACTCCTGCGAAAGCCGCCCAAAAAGACGCCTCAGCCCCGTTCTGCATGGCTGAGGAAGGCCCGCCGCAGGGCTTGGGAGACCATGCCGGGCTTGCCGTGCCCCACCGGCTTGCCGTCGATCCGGACGACCGGCATCACAATCTGACTGGCCGACGTCAGGAACGCCTCGCGGGCGTGCTGGGCTTCAGCCACTGTGAAGGCTCGTTCCTCGAACGTCAGGCCCTGCCCGGCGATCACCTCAATCAGCACGTCGCGGGTAACGCCTCGCAGAATGGCATGGTCGGCCGCCCGCGTGACCAGCCGGCCGTCAGCGGTGACGATCCAGGCATTGCTGGAGGACCCTTCCGTGATGCGGCCGGCTGTGTCCACGAACCAGGCCTCGCGGGCACCCTGCTCCCGGGCGGCCTGCTTGGCGAGGACATTGGGCAGGAGGGCAATGGTCTTGATATCGACCCGACCCCAGCGGTTGTCCGGCACGGTGATCACCGCAACACCCTGCGCCGCCATGGTCTCGCCGCCGGCCGTGGGCAACGAGCGGGCGGTGACCACCACGCTCGGAGCGGTCGTTCCCGGCGGGAAGGCGTGGTCGCGGCGCGCGACCCCGCGGGTGACCTGAAGATAGACGATGCCGTAGCCGACCCGGTTGCGGGCTATGGTCTCGCGCATCACCACCGCGAGCGCCGCCGCTGGCATCGGCATCGGGATGCGCAGCTCCGACAAAGAGCGCCCCAGCCGCGCCATATGCCGGCGCTCGTCGACCATGCGGCCTCCCCTCACCTCGCAGACCTCGTACACGCCGTCGGCAAACTGATAGCCGCGGTCTTCGACATGTACCGTGGCGTCGCGCCATGGCAGGTAGCGGCCGTTCACATAGGCGATGCGGGACATCGAAGCCTTGCGGAGAAATGCTGCGGTTGCGCCGTGTAAGCCGGTTCGGATCGGAGTACAATGGCCCTCAAATCAACGCCCGGTGCAATCCATGACCATGCCCCAGTCCGACACCGACCTTTCGCGTCTTTCGCGCGACATCCAGACCCTCAATGCCCGGCCATTGTGGGAACGGACCCAGCGCATGGGACCGGGCACGCCGGCCGTCCCCACCATTTGGCGCTACCGGGAGCTCCGGCCGCAACTGTTGCGCGCGATCGACCTGATCACCGCCAAGGAGGCCGAGCGGCGGGTGTTCATGCTGGAGAATCCGGGGCTCCCGGGCACCGGCTACATCACCAGTTCGCTGTATTGCGGATTGCAGGTGATCAAGCCCGGCGAGATCGCGCCGGCGCACAGGCACTCGCCCAATGCGCTGCGTTTCATTCTCGAAGGCGAAGGCGCCTACACCACGGTCGAAGGCGAGCGCGTCATAATGCATCCCGGCGATTTCGTACTGACGCCGGGTTGGACCTGGCATGACCACGGCCATCTCGGCGCCGCCCCGGTGATCTGGCTCGACTGCCTCGACAATCCGTTCGGACAATTCTTCGGCGCGATCTTCCGCGAAAACTATCCGGACGACGCCCAGGCCCCGTCGCTCGCCGAAGGCGATGCCGCGGCCCGCTACGGGGCCAACCTGATGCCGGTCGAGTACCGCGCCAATGGCCGGCACGCGTCGCCGCTGCTGGTCTATCCCTACGACCGCACCCGCGAGGCACTCGCCACGCTCGCGCGCTCAGGCCCGCTGCACCCCGCGCACGGCATCAAGATGCGCTACGCCAACCCGCTCGATGGCGGCTACGTCTACCCGACCATCGCCGTATTCATCCAATGGCTGCCGAAGAATTTTTCCGGCCAGACCTACCGCGCCACCGACGGCACGGTGTTCACCGTGGTCGAGGGCCGCGGGACTGCGCAAATCGGCAACGAGCGCTTCGCGCTCGAGCCGCACGACGTGTTCGTGGTGCCGCCCTGGACGCCGTATTACCTGACCGCCGAAAACGAATGCGTGCTGTTCGTGCTGTCCGACCGCGCCGCGCAGGAGAAGCTCGGCTTCTGGCGCGAGGAGGATCCGTCGAACGCGGCGCGGCGGTAGCGGCTGTTTGCTTGATCGTCGTGATCTTGTGCGCGGTGGCGATGGTGCGAAAGGCGACGGCGCCAAGTCCTAATCGATCCCCAGCGCCTTCAGCTTGCGGTGCAGCGCTGAGCGCTCCATGCCGACGAATTCGGCCGTGCGCGAGATGTTGCCGCCGAAGCGGCTGATCTGCGCCACCAGGTATTCCCGCTCGAACACCTCGCGCGCCTCGCGCAGCGGCAGGCCCATGAGTTGCTCGCCGCCGTTGCCGTTCGGCATGGCCGGAACCATCGAGCCGACATCCTGCGGCAGCATTGAGGCCGAGATCACAGCGTCCGGCTCGCCGCCGGCGAGGATCATCAGGCGTTCGACGTTGTTGCGAAGCTGCCGCACGTTGCCCGGCCAGTCGTGCGACTGCAGCACGGCCATGGCGTCCTCGCCGATGACACGCTTGGGCAGGCCGGTGGCCGATGAGATCTGCTCCATGAAATAATGCACGAGGTCGGGAATGTCCTCCCGCCGCTCCGCCAGCGGCGGCACCCGCACCGGCACTACCGAGAGTCGATGGTAGAGGTCCTCGCGAAACTTGCCGGCGGCGATGTCGGCCTCGATATTGCGGGCGGTCGATGACACGATGCGTACATCGACCGAGATCTTGTTCGAGCCGCCGACGCGTTGAAACGTCTGGTCCACCAGCACACGCAAAATCTTGTTCTGGGTCTCGCGCGGCATGTCGGCGATCTCGTCGATGAACAGCGTGCCGCCATGCGCCTCTTCGAGCGCGCCCACCTTGCGTTCCTGCGTGCCGTCGGTGGTCTCCACCCCGAACAGCTCCGCCTCCATCCGCTCCGGCATCATCGCCGCCGCATTGATCACCAGAAACGGCGCCTGCGCGCGCGCCGAGTGGGAATGCAGCGTGCGCGCGGTCAGCTCCTTGCCGGAACCGGACGGCCCGACGATCAGCACGCGGCTGTTGGTCGGCGCCACCTTCTCGATGGTCTGCCGGAGCTGGTTGATCGAGGGCGAGCGTCCGACGAGCGACGTCGGCAGCGGCGCAAGCTGCTTGAGCGCCCTCACCTCGCGCTTGAGCCGTGAATTCTCCAGCGCCCGCTCGGCGACCAGCACCAGCCGGTCGGCCTTGAACGGCTTCTCGATAAAGTCGTAGGCGCCTTTCTTGATCGCCGACACCGCGGTTTCGATGTTGCCGTGGCCGGAGATCATGACCACCGGCAGTTCCGGATGCTGCTGCTTGACGGCATCGAGCAGCTGGAGGCCGTCGAGCCGGCTGCCTTGCAGCCAGATGTCGAGGAACAAGAGGCTCGGACGGCGCGTCGCCACCGCGGCGAGGGCATCGTCGGAATCACGCGAGGTGCGCGTGAGGTAGCCTTCGTCCTGGAGGATGCCTGACACCAGCTCCCGGATATCGGCTTCGTCGTCAACAATCAGGATGTCTGCGATCATGGCTACGCACTGCTCGCAAGCTGCTGGGACTTGGGTTCAGTTCTCGGGTCGGTGGCGGCGTCGCTCGGCACGGCCTCGGCCACGAACCGCAGCCGAATCCAGGCGCCGCGCTGGCCGGGGTATTTGGCGTCGGCATCGTTGAGCTCGATTCGCCCGCCATGCTCCTCGGCGATCTTTCCGACGATGGCGAGCCCGAGACCGGTGCCCTTCTCGCGGGTCGTCACATACGGTTCGAGCAGGCGGCTGCGGCTCTCCTTGGGCAGTCCGATACCGTTGTCGACCACGTCGATCACGACGTCGGGGCCTTCGCGAAATGCGGAAACGCGGATGTGCCCCTGGCCGCGCTCGGCGGCGGGGACCGCTGCGATCGCCTCGGTGGCGTTCTTGACGATGTTGGTCAGCGCCTGCGAGATCAGCCGCCGGTCGAAGCGGGCGGGCATCGGGTCCTCGGCGATGTCGACGTCGATCTGGATGTCGGCATTGCCGACTCGCTGCAGGAAGACAACCTGGCGCAGCGCATCGGCGACGTCCTCGCTTCCAATCACCGCCTTCGGCATGCGCGCGAACTGTGAGAACTCATCGACCATGCGCTTGATGTCGTCGACCTGCCGTACGATGGTGTCGGTGCACTGCTGGAACACCGCCGGATCCTCGGTGATCGACTTGCCGTATTTGCGGCGCAGCCGCTCGGCCGACAGCTGGATGGGTGTCAGCGGGTTCTTGATCTCGTGCGCGATGCGGCGTGCGATATCGGCCCAGGCCGAGGTGCGCTGTGCGCTGACCAGATCGGTGATGTCGTCGAGCGTGACGACAAAGCCCTGGTCGGCGGCCGCCGCCTGCTCGCGCGTCACGCGCACCGAGACGTTGCGCTCGCGGCCCTGCCGGCTGATCGTAACCTGCCCCTGCACCAGCCGCTGCATGCCGGTCCGCGCGGTCGCGAACAGCTCAGAGAGTTCCGGGACGATTTCGTCGAGGGGTCGGTCGAGCGCCTCGGCCTCGGTGTGCCCGATCAGGCGTTCGGCCGAGCGGTTGAGAATGCCGATGCGGCCATCGGCATCAACGCCGATCACCCCGGCGCTGGCACCAGCCAGCACGGCCTCGGTGAAGCGGCGGCGGCTGTCGATCAGGTCGCGCGCACGCACGATGTCGTCGCGCTGGGTGCGCAGCTCCTGCGTCATCCGGTTGAAGGTCTCGCCAAGCTGGGCGAGATCGCCCTCGGCGCGCCGCGTCGGCACCTGGACGTAGAGGTTGCCGGTCGACACCACCTGGGCGGCCCCGATCAGACGCCGGATCGGCGCCACCAGATAGTTGGCGAAATTGAGCCCGATCCACACCGCCGAGAACAGCACGATCAGCGCAATGACGGTGTACATCAGCGCGAAGGCCAATTGCACACCGAGCCGCTGCGACTGGATTTCGGTGAACTGGTTGACGCCCTCGGCGGTCGCACGCAGCTGCGTGACCACGCGCGGATCGAGAAGGCGGGCGACGAACAGGTAGAGATCGGAATATCCGGGCACCTTGATCAGGCCGGCGACATGGTTGTCGTCGAGGAACATGCCGATCTGCGGCTCCTTCTCGTTGATGGTGGTCAGCGCCTGCCGCGTCGGCAGGATGAAATTCTGGTTCTCGATCTTGACATCGGCGCGGTCGACCACGTTCGCGTCGCGATCGAAAATGACGATCGCCGGCAGCCGGCGGATGCCGGCCTGGAAGTTCACGAACTTGTGGAACTCTTCGCGGTTTCCGTCGAACAGGGGTTTCGCCCGCGTGAGCTCGATCGCGACCGCGATGGTATCGGCGCGCACCACATTGGCCTGCTCGCGCAGATAGGCCTCCGCAACGATCAGCGCATTCTGGATCATCCGCTCGGTCTGTTCGGAGAACAGCCGGTCCAGGCCGCGGTCGAGCGTGACGCTGGCGACCACCGCCACCAGGATCGCGGGCGCCGCGGCGATGATCGAGAACAGCGCCACAATGCGCACATGCAGCCGCGATCCGGCGCGACCGGCGCGCCGCGCCTGAAACACGCGCCAGACCTCCCACACGATGACACCGAGCAGCAGCAGCACGGTCACCGCGTTGACCAGGAGTACTGCCAGCACGGCCTCGTGCGTCGGGCGAACCGGCGTGAGATTGGCCAGCAGCAGGAAGGTGGCGAGCGCCGACAACAGCGCAAGCGCAACCGCGATCAGTCCGATAAGCCGCGCAACCCGGCTGGTCGCGGCCGTGGCCGCGACGGCGAGTTCGGCAGTGGCGGCTTGGCCGACGTTCGACATCACGGGCGACCACCAACGCGGAACGGGATGTTGCAAGGACGCGACGTCCGGGCTCCCCTACCCGCCGCCGGAAGTGATGCTTTTATACAACAATGTTGCCGGATTGCGACAATTCCGGGGCGCCGGTGGTATCCCGAGAACGGAGCGTCCCGCTCAGGTCGGGTCAGCCGCTGGTGCGGAACACCTGGATATCCAGGTCGCGGATCTTCTTGCGCAGCGTATTGCGGTTGAGCCCGAGCAGGTCGGCGGCCCGGATCTGATTACCGCGGGTCGCCGCGAGCGTCACGGTCAGCAGCGGATATTCGATCTCGCGCAGTACCCGGTGGTACAGCCCGGGCGGCGGCAAGCCTTCGCCGCAGCTCGCGAAATAGGTTGCGAGATGGCGCTCGACCGCCGCCGACAGGCCCTCGTCGGATCGCGGCTCCTCCGCCACCGGCAGGGCCGCCGGCTGCGACAGTTCGGCATCCACGACCGCGGTCGTGATGGTCTCCTGCGGGTAAAGCGCCGCCAGCCGCCGGGCGAGGTTTTCCAGTTCGCGCACATTGCCCGGCCAGCGATAACGCTTGAGGCGGTCGAGCGCGGCAACGTCCAACTGCTTCAGTGGCAGGCCTTCGCGCGACACCTGCAACAGGAAATGCCGGATCAGGTCCGGCACATCCTCCAACCGCTCGCGCAGCGGCGGCAGCCGCAGCGGGACGACGTTGAGGCGGAAGAACAGATCTTCCCGGAACAGACCCTGCTGGATCAGGATCCGCAGATCCTTGTTGGTCGCGGCGATGATGCGCACGTCGGTCTTGATCGGAGTGCGGCCGCCGACGGTGGTGTATTCCCCCTGCTGGAGGACACGCAGCAGCCGCGTCTGCGCCTCCATCGGCATGTCGCCGATCTCGTCGAGGAACAGCGTGCCGCCTTCGGCCTGCTCGAAGCGGCCGGCGCTGCGGGCATTGGCGCCGGTGAAGGCGCCCTTCTCATGCCCGAACAATTCGGATTCAATCAGGTCGCGCGGGATCGCCGCCATGTTGACGGCCACGAAGGGGCCCGAGCGGCGCTTGCCGTAGTCGTGCAGCGCGCGCGCCACCAGCTCCTTGCCGGTTCCCGACTCGCCGGAAATCATCACCGTGAGGTCGGTCTGCATCAGCCGCGCCAGCACGCGATAGATTTCCTGCATCGCGGGCGAACGGCCGACCAGCGGGATCGAGTCGAACTCCTCCTGCTTGATCGGCGTCGGGGAGCGTTCCTTCGGCTCCGAGAGCGCGCGCCCGACGATGGCGATCAGTTCCTTGAGGTCGAACGGCTTCGGCAGGTATTCGTAGGCACCCTTCTCGGACGCTCGGATCGCCGTCATGAACGTGTTCTGCGCGCTCATGATCAGCACCGGCAGGTCCGGCCGCAGTTTCTTGATGCGCGGCAGGAGGTCGAAGGCGTTTTCGTCCGGCATCACCACGTCGGTGATCACGAGATCGCCGTCGCCCTGGCTGATCCAGCGCCACAGGGTCGCGGTATTGCTGGTCGACCGGACCTCGTAACCGGCGCGCGACAGAGCCTGGTTGAGGACGGTGCGGATCGCCGCATCGTCGTCTGCCACCAGAATGCTTCCCGCAGGCATCAGCTTCACCTCTAGGCAGCGCCGCCCGGCTCGGCGACGTTGTCCCGGAACATCGGCATAAGCACGCGAAAGATCGTCTGCCGCGGCTGCGACTCGCATTCGATGATGCCGCCGTGATCGCCGACGATCTTGGAGACAAGTGCAAGACCCAGTCCGGAGCCCGTCGGCTTGGTGGTCACGAACGGATCGAACAGGTGCGGCAGGAGGTCGTCAGGCACGCCCGGCCCGTTGTCCTTGACGCAGAATTCCATCGGCAGCGAGACCCGCGTCGTCGAGCCCGGCCGCGCCAGCCTTACCCCGGGCCGGAACGCGGTGGTGAGCTGGATCTCGCCGTCGGTCGCGCTGTCGCCGATCGACTCGGCGGCGTTCTTCACGAGATTCAGGAACAGCTGGATCAGGAGATCGCGGTTGGCCAGCACGGGCGGCAGCGACGGGTCGAACTCCGCCACGAATTTGATGTGGCGCGCGAAGCCGGATTGCGCGAGCCGCTTCACGTGATCAAGCACCACGTGGATGTTGACCGGCTCGCGCTCGATCGGCCGTTCGTCGGTGAATACCTCCATGCGGTCGACGAGCTTGACGATGCGGTCGGCCTCGTCGCAGATCAGGCGCGTCAAGGTGCGGTCGTCGTCGGCTGCGTTGGTTTCCAGCAATTGCGCCGCCCCGCGGATGCCCGACAGCGGGTTCTTGATCTCGTGCGCCAGCATCGCGGCGAGCGCGGTGACCGAGCGCGCGGCTCCGCGATGGGTAAGCTGGCGGTCCATCTTGTCGGCGATGGTGCGCTCCTGGAGCATCACCACCACGTTGTCCGGCCGCTCCGGCAACGGCGCGACGTGCAGGTCGACCAGCCGCTCGCCCGGATTGCGCGGCGTCGAAAGATCGACCTTGTATTCGTTGACGGCGGCACCGCGGGCGCGCGCCTGATCGATCAATGCCAGCAAGGGGCTGCCGAACGGCACCAGGTCGCCCAGCACATGGCGGCGCAGCATCGGAAGCGAGGCCTCGAAAAACGCCTCCGCCGCCGCATTGGCGTTGGCGACGCGGCCGTCGGCGGCGACCATGATCACCGGATGCGGCAGCGCATCGAGCATGGCGTCGGCGGTGCCCGAGGGAAGCGTCGGCATCGGTTCGAGGCGGTTCATGCGGCGGCCCTGTGCAGGCCGGAAAATTCGTCGAAGGCGTCCGCCAGAAGCCTCCGCACGGCGGGCGGTTCGGTCTGCGTGAGGACACGCTGGCGATGGGTCTTGAGGCGTTCCGCGGGCGCACCCGCGGTCTCGGCCGCGGTGTCGAGCGCCCACCCGAGATGCTTGCGGGCATGGCGGAGCCCGACCACTCCGTGATGCGCCAGCATCTCGTCATAGAGCGCCAGCGTCAGCCGCAGCTGTACCGCCAGGGGCGGCGCGCCCTCGCGGCGACCAGTCGCGAGATAACGCGCGATCTGTCCCGGCAGCCAGGGCTTGCCCTGTGCCGCGCGTCCGACCATCACCGCATGGGCGCCGGATGCGGCGATTGCCGCATCCGCATCGTCGAACGTGGCGATATCGCCGTTGATCACAATCGGAATCGTCACCGCATCCTTGACGGCGCGCACCGCGCCCCAATCGGCGCGGCCCTTGTAGAACTGGCAGCGGGTGCGACCGTGCACGGTGATCATGCGCACGCCGGCGGCCTCCGCGCGGCGCGCAAGGGCAGGCGCATTGATCGTGCGCTCGTCCCAGCCGAGCCGCATCTTCAGGGTCACCGGCACCGTCACGGCGCCGACCGTGGCTTCGATCAAGGTGAGCGCGTGATCGAGGTCCCGCATCAAGGCGGAACCTGACTCGCCGCCGGTGACGTGCCGCGCCGGGCACCCCATGTTGATGTCGATAATCTGCGCGCCGTTGTCCGCCGCGATGCGCGCGCCCTCCGCCATCCAGCGCGCCTCGCAGCCGGCCAACTGCACCACATGCAGGCCTACCCGCTGCCCTTCCGCGCGCAGCCGGGCGTCGCGCCGGCCCTCGACGAGCTTTGCGCTGGCGGTCATTTCCGACACCACCAGACCGGCGCCGAGCCGCACGGCCAGCCGCCGGAACGGTGCATCGGTCACACCCGACATGGGTGCGAGCACTACCGGGCTCGGCAGGCGGTGCGGCCCGATGACCAGCGGGAGCAGGCGGGAATCGGTCATTTCTGAAACCACTTACCCGACCTGCACAGGAATTAGGCGAGCCGGGATATTGCTTACAGTTTAGCCAATGACGTCAGGGAGGGCAAGTGTTGCAGTGCAAAAACCTGGGCATGATGAACGGCCCCGGTCCTGCGCGGTGCCAGGGGCCTAACGGCCCTGTCAGGTCGTCTCAAGCACCGGCTCCCGGAAAACGCTGTCCGGCCAGGCAAGACCGTAGTGCTCGCGCAGCGTCGTGCCGGCATAGGCGGTGCGGAACAGCCCGCGCCGCTGCAATAGCGGGATCACCTCGGCAGCGAACACATCCAGCATCGCCGGCAGCACCGGCGGCATGATGTTGAAGCCGTCGGCGGCCCCCTCGGTGAACCAGTCCTCGATCAGGTCGGCGACCTGCTCCGGGGTGCCGGCGAAGGTGAAATGCCCGCGCGCGCCCGCGAGGCTCGCCAGCAGTTGCCGCAGCGTCGGCTTCTCCCGGCGCACGAGACTCAAAATGACCTCGGTCCGGCTGCGCGCCGCCTCGACCGAGGCGGGGGGCGGGAAATCGTCCGGCGTCAAAGGACGATCGAGCGGCAGGTGCGAAAAATCGTGCCCGCCGAACCGGCCGGACAGCCGCTTGCGCCCGACTTCCGGATCCGACAGTGCATTGATCTCGCGCGTCAGGCGCTGCGCCTCGGCCTCGGTTGACGCGATCATCGGGCTCAGCCCGGGCAGGATCAGCACCTGCTCCGGATCACGACCCACCGCAGCGATCAGTGCCTTCAAGTCGGTGTAGAATGCCTGCGCGGTCGCCTTCTCCATGTGCGCGGTGAACACCGCCTCGGCGTGGCGCGCGGCGAAGCGGCGGCCGGTGTCGGAGGAGCCCGCCTGCACCAGCACCGGTCGTCCCTGCGGACCGCGGGGGCAGTTGAGCGGTCCGGCCACCCGGTAGTGCTCGCCCTTGTGGTTGATCGGCCGGATGCGGTCGGCTTTCGCATAGAGCCCGCCGGCACGGTCATCGACCACGGCGTCCGCCGCCCAGGAGTCCCACAGCGCCTTCACGACGGTCATGAATTCCTCGCCGCGCGCGTAGCGGTCGGCGTGGCTTACCTGGCCTGCGCCGCCGTAGTTCGCCGCCGCCGTCGCCAGCCACGACGTGACGATGTTCCAGCCCACGCGCCCGTTGCTGATGTGGTCGAGCGAAGCGAACTGCCGCGCCAGGTTGAATGGCTCCGTATAGGTGGTCGAGCAGGTGGCGATCAGCCCGATCCGCCGTGTCGCCACCGCCACCGCCGCCAGCACCGTGATCGGCTCAAGCCAAGTGCGTGCGGCCTGCGCGACATCATCGCCCAGCGCCAGCTGGTCGGCCAGAAAGATGGAGTCGAACAGGGCGGCCTCTGCCTGCTGAGCCAGGTCCTGGTAGTACCGGATGTCGGTCAGCGGCAGCGGCGAGGCCGCCGGGTGCCGCCACGACGCCTCGTGATGGCCGCGGCTGTGGATGAACAGGTTGAGATGCAGTTGCCGCATCATGGCGGACCTCCCTCGGGACCTTGTTCGTCACGCATTGAACTGATTGCCCGCCGGCAGCCAGCGATAGCTGGTCGAAGTCCGTTCCACGAATCCGAGCGAGGGGAACGGCATGTGATAGCCGACCACCGGCAGCCTGTCGGTCGCCACCATGTCGAGAACGCGCTTGCGCGTCGCGACCGCGGCCTCCGGGATGTCGTCGAACGAGCCGACCCACTCGGGCTGCTGGACGGAGAAGATATAGTGGTTGCAGACATCGCCCCAGACCAGGAGGCGCCGGCCCTCGCTCTCGACATGGTAGGACATGTGGCCGGGCGAGTGTCCGAACGTCGCGATCGCGCGGATGCCGGGAACAACCTCGCTCTCGTTCTTCACGAACGTCGCCTGGTCGGCGAACGGCACCGCCATCTGCATGAATCGTTCGCGGTTGGCCTTGCGCGCCTCGCGCACGTTTTCGCCCTTCTTCCAGAAGTCGAATTCCACTTCGCCGAAGATATAGCGCGCATTGGGGAAGCCGGGCTTGCCGTCCACCATCAGGCCGTTGATATGATCTCCATGGCCGTGCGTGATGACGACGATGTCGATCTGTTCGGGCTGGTAGCCGGCCTGCATCAGGAGTTCCGGCAGTCGGCCCATGTTGGGGTCCCTGCCCTTGCCGTTGCCGGTATCGAACAGCACGAGCTCGTTGCCGGTGTTGACGACGGTGTTGACATAGACGTGCTCGAACGTGTCGGGCGCCACGCCGTTGGCCTTGCCGTGCGCCCACACCGTCTCCGCCGGCAGGTCGCCGGCAAAGGTCGGGTGCGTGGGGCGGCCCGTGGCAAAGCCGTCGAGCAGGTTCGTGATCTCGAAGCCGCCCAGCTTGAAGCGGTACACGTTCGGCCGAAGGACTCCCAGCATCGGCGCAGGCATTTCAGCGATCTCCTGTCATCCCTGTTCGCGGTGCGATGCTATGGCAATTCGATCGGGGATGACAGTCATGGGAGCAATTCCGCGCCGTCGCCTGGATTGCGCCCGCGCCCCATCCGGGCTACAGGCCCCGGACATGGCAGCAACTGTCGCAGCGGTGGTGGTAGCGGCCGGGCGCGGCCTGCGCGCCGGCGGCGGCATGCCGAAACAGTACCGCCCGCTGCCGGGCGGGCCGGCGCTGCGCCGCTGCCTTGCGACCTTGTCCGAACACAGCGAGATTGCGCTGGTGCAGCCGGTGATCAACGCCGACGACCGGCGTTACTTCGACCAGAACGCGGCCGAGCTTGCCCTGCTGCCCGCGGTCGAAGGCGGCGCGACCCGGCAGGCCTCGGTCCGCGCTGGCCTCGAAGCGCTCGCCGTCCATGCTCCCGCGATCGTGCTGATTCACGATGCGGCGCGGCCGTTTGCGTCAGCCGACCTCATAACCCGCGCCATCGCCGCGGCTGCGCAATCCGGTGCGGCTGTCCCGGTCATGCCGCTTGCCGACACCGTGAAGACGGTCGATAAGCAAGGCCTTGTGACCGGCACGCTCGACCGTGCGGCGTTGCGCGCCGTTCAGACCCCGCAGGCGTTCGACTTTGCGGCCATCATCGCGGCCCACCGCAAGGCGCTGGCCGCCGCCCGCGACGATTTCACCGACGATGCTGCGCTCGCCGAATGGGCCGGGATGACGGTCGCAACCTTCGCAGGCGAGGCCGCCAACGTGAAGCTGACGACGCCGGACGATTTCGTACGCGCCGAGCAGGCCAGGCTCGCCGCGCTCGGCGACGTGCGTACCGGTTTCGGCACCGACGTTCACCAGTTCGCCGACGGCGATCACATCTGGCTCGGCGGCATACGCATCCCGCATGTGCGCGGGGTGACCGGGCATTCCGATGCCGACGTGGTGCTGCACGCATTGGTGGATGCCATCCTGGGGGCGATCTCGGACGGCGATATCGGTGTGCATTTCCCGCCATCGGATCCGCAATGGCGCGGTGCGTCGTCCGACATCTTCCTCAAGTTCGCCGTCGAACGCCTGCGTGCACGCGGCGGCGTGATCGGACATCTCGACATCACCGTGATCTGCGAGGCGCCGCGGGTCGGGCCGCATCGCGATGCCATGCGCGCCCGGATTGCCGAGATCGCCGGGATCTCGGTCGCGCGTGTGGCGATCAAGGCCACGACCTCGGAGAAGCTCGGCTTCACCGGACGCGGCGAAGGCATCGTCGCATTCGCCACCGCGACGGTGCGGTTGCCCTGGAGCGACTGATGGGGCGCCACGCCGAGCAAGCCGCCGCTCTGCTCGATCTCTGCCGGAGCAAGCGGCTGCGGATCGCCACCGCCGAGTCCTGCACCGGAGGGCTCGTCGCGGCAACGCTCACCGGCATCGCGGGCTCCTCGGACGTGTTCGAACGCGGATTCGTGACCTATAGCAACGAGGCGAAGCAGTCGATGCTTGGCGTCGACGCCGCGATCCTCGCGCAGTTCGGCGCCGTGAGCCGGCAAACCGCCGAAGCCATGGTTAGCGGAGCGCTGGCGCATTCCCCGGCCGATCTCGCGGTCTCCATCACCGGCATCGCCGGTCCCGGCGGGGCGACGCCCGGCAAGCCGGTTGGACTGGTGCACTTTGCGGCCTGTGCTCGCGGAGGCCGCCCGATCCACCGCGAACAACGGTTCGGCGATATCGGACGATCGGCAGTGAGGGACGCTTGCGTCGCGGATGCACTGGCGATGCTGCGTGCACTCGCGGAGCAGGCCTAACGCGGAAATTTCTTGCGGACGATGGCGCCGAGGATGTCGGAATAATCGTCGGTCCAGGCCGGCACCCTGGGGTCCGGTTGCAGCGTGCTCCATCCTCGTCGGCGGACCAGGTCGCCGAGATCGCCGGGTCGGCGTGCCAGCGCCGCAACGATTGCGTTCATCTTGTAGTCCGGCGGCAGCATTTGCGGGCGATCGTCCTGCTTGACGACCGTCATCAGCCCCTCGGCCGCGCCGACGGCGGCAACGACCGCCCCGAGTTCCATATGCCGGTTGGAGATGTGCATCACGAGGACGCCGTCCTCCTCCAGGCGCGACAAGTATCCCACCACCGCTTCGCGCGTCAGCAAATGCACCGGAATCGCGTCCGACGAGAACGCGTCGATGACGATCAGATCGTATCGATGGGCGGCGGCGGCGAGCGTGAGCCGGGCGTCGCCTTGGACGATCGGCGCATCCGGCGCGCAGGCGGAGAGGAATCCGAAAAGCCGGGCATCGCGCGCGATCCGCACCACCTCCGGATCGATCTCGTAGAACGTCCAAGCCTCATGATCGCGGCGGTGGCAGGCCAGGCTGCCGGTTCCAAGGCCGACCACTGCGACGCGGCTGAGCCCTCCCCGCGCGGCGCGCACCGCCTCGATGCTCTGCGACATCGGCCCGCCGAAATAGTAATAGGTCAGCGGCTCCGGCGGCGAATTCGCCGGGCCGTTGCCGTCCACAAGCCGCTGCGCGCCGTGAATGGTGCTGCCGTGATAGAGCACGCGGTGACGGCGGTCGGTCGTTTCGACGACCTGGTGCACGCCGAAGAAGCTGCGCGCGGTCTCGATCCGGTTGTACCCGGGCTGCCACAAGGCGGTCAGTACGAACGCCAGGATCGCGAGCGATATGAAGCGGGCATGCCGTTCGCGCTGCAACAGCATCGTGGCTGCGAGCACCACGAGCGCGATTTGGAAGGGCAATTCGGCAGCGGCCGGGAGCTGGAAATCGAAGGCGAGTTTCGCCGCGACCGCCGCGATTGCAGCAACCAGCGCGGGCGCCGCGTCGATCGCCGCGCGGCGGACACCGTCCGACCAGATGCCCGGCAGCGACAGGCATGCCGCCGCGATCAGGATCGGATATTCGTAGACCCGCGAGAACAGCCGCGGCGCGATCAGCGCCGCAAAGATTCCCCCGAGGACGCCGCCGAGCGATACGTAGAGATAGAACTCCGTCAGCCGCGCGGGCGCCGGCCGGCGCCGATAGACCTCCCCGTGACACAACATCGCGAGCAGAAAGAACGCCACGAGGTTGATGCCGACCATCGCGGCCCAGAACACGTGATCGCGGCCCAGGAGCCCGACCGCCAGCGGCGCCACCATGAACGGCACCGCCCGCGCTATCGTTCGCGAGCGGATCCAGGCGTGGTCGCGGAACACCGCAACAAATGTGAGAAGGTAGAGCGCGAGCGGAAGCACCCAAAGGAACGGGGCCGCCGCGACATCGGTGGAGATATAGGACGTGACCGCGATCACGAGGCCGGCGGGGATCGCCGAGAGCGCGACCCAGACCAGCCGGTCGCTCGCCGACACCGGGGCCGTATTCGCGGCGGTCCGGGCGAGCGCCGGCTTGCGCACCACGAACAGGCTCGCGGCCGCAATCATGACTGCAAGCGTTGCAAAGCCGGCCGACCAGTACTGCGCCTGCGCGTTGACCGGCAGCCATGGCTCGACCAGCACCGGATAGGCGATCAGCGCGGCAAACGATCCGAGATTGGACGCCGCATAGAGGACATAGGGATTGTCGGCCTGGGGGTGACCGGTCGCCGCGAACCAGCCTTGCAGCAGCGGGGCGCTGGCCGACAGCACGGCGAACGGCAGACCGATCGATGCGGCAAACAGGCCGATGAGCCAGATCGCGATGTCCGCCGCCGGCGGCGCGCCGAAGCCGTGGGCAATGCCGATCGGCAAGGCCATCGCGGCCAGCGCCAGGATGCCCAGGTGGACCATCGCCCCGATGCCGAGCGGCACGAAGCGGATCAGCAGATGGGCATAGGCGTAGCCGGCGAGCAGCGCGGCCTGGAAGAACACCATCGCCACCGACCAGACGGTGGGAGCGCCACCGAGCCGCGGCAGCACCATCTTGGCGAACATCGGCTGCACCGCGAACAACAGCAGCGCCGACAGGAAGACGGTTGCCGCAAACAGCGGGGAAGCGAGCCACAGGAAAGCGCCGCGTCCGGCATGCGCCGGCGGCTGTGACAGGGGGGGATGATAGGCAGTCATGCGGGTTCCGAAGCCGGAACGCGCACTCTAGGCCGAGGACGTTAAGCCCCGCTTACCCGCATAGATGCGGTCGGCGCGCTGCTCGAAGGCATGCGCGAAACGACGAAACGCGATGTCGAACATCGCTCCCATCAGCAACCCGAGCGTCCGGCTGCGGAATTCGTACGCGATGAAGAACTCGATATCGCAAAGCCGTTCGCCCACTGCGTGGAAGGTCCAGCGGTTCTCCAGCCGGCTGAACGGCCCTTCGAGATACTCGACCAGGATTTGCAGGTTGGGGCGGTCGAGCGTGACGCGGCTGGTGAACCGCTCGCGCACGAGCTTGTAGGCCACCGTCATGTCGGCAACGACGATCTCAACGCCCTCCGGCTCCGCAATCCGGCGTCGAATCCTGAGATCGCGGCACAGCGGCACGAATTCGGGATAGCGCTCGACGTCGGCCACGAGGTCGAACATGTCGGCGGCGGCGTGCCGCACACGACGTTTTTCAGTGAATTGCGGCATGTCGGCGGCTAACCATCCTGAGAAATTCGGCAGTGCCGCGGTCGCTGCTCAACCGGAACAGCCGACTTCCAACGTCGAAGCGATTGATCGCTGCGTCAATCAACGGCTTGTGGTCCCGATCGAACGTCCAGATGTATTTCAGAAACTTCCAGTTCAGATGCTCCGGGCATTCCGGCGGCAATCCTTCGCGGTTGCGTCTGAAGTTTCGGGCGGTCCGCTTCACGACTCGCCACAGGCGCAACCGTCTCGGGCAGTCGAGCCAGACGATGGCATCAGCGCGCGGCATCCGCAGATCGAAGGTTCCGGCGTAATTGCCGTCCATGACCCACTCCAATGCCGCGGCTGCGTCGGTCACGATACCGCGCCATTCCTCGGTGGGTGGAGCGATCCAGCCGGGCCGCCAATACAGGCCGTCGAGGTCGATGAGCGGCAAACCGGTCATGGCGGCCAGCTTCCTCGCCAAGGTCGATTTGCCGGCGCCGCTGCACCCGATCACCATGATGCGACGCATGGACGGTTCATCGGGAGCTTGCCGCACGCGCCGCCCTCAGTCGGGCGAAGTCGTCGCCGGCGTGATGCGACGACCGCGTCAGCGGCGACGCCGAGACCATCAGGAAGCCCTTGGCATAGGCGATGGTCTCGTAGGCCTGGAATTCGTCGGGAGGAACGAAGCGCACGACTTTGTGATGCTTTCGCGTCGGCTGAAGATACTGGCCGATGGTGAGGAAGTCGACGTCCGCCGCCCGCAGGTCGTCCATCACCTGCATGACCTCGTTCCGATTCTCGCCGAGGCCGACCATGATGCCCGACTTGGTGAACATGGCCGGGGCGATCTCCTTGACCCGCTGAAGGAGCCGGATCGATGCGAAATAGCGCGCGCCGGGCCGGACGGTCAGATACTTCGACGGCACCGTCTCGAGATTGTGGTTGAACACGTCCGGCCGCGCCGCCGCCACCGTCTCGACCGCGCCGTCCTTGCGCAGGAAATCGGGCGTCAGCACCTCGATCGTCGTGTGCGGGCAGCGCGCGCGGATGGCGCGGATGGTGGCCGCGAAATGGGCCGCGCCGCCGTCGTCCAGGTCGTCACGATCGACCGAGGTGATCACGACGTGCGACAGGCCGAGCCTGGCGGTCGCCTCCGCGACCCGGCCCGGCTCTCCGGCATCGAGCGGTGCCGGCAGCCCGGTCCTGACATTGCAGAAGGCGCAGGCGCGCGTGCAGGTGTCGCCCATGATCATGAAGGTGGCGTGCTTCTTCTCCCAGCACTCGCCGATATTGGGACAGCCCGCTTCCTCGCACACGGTGTGCAGGCCGTGTTCGCGGACGATCCGCAGGGTTTCGGCATGGCCGTTCGATACCGGCGCCTTGACCCGGATCCAGTCGGGCTTCCGGAGCGCCGGCGTATCGGCCCGATGCGCTTTTTCAGGATGGCGCGGTCGGTTGGTGACGGTGTCGACCACAACGGCCATCAAATCGTGTCTGTTCGCTCGGGTAGCAATTCTGCAAGCGAATAGTTCGCAGGCAGTTTCGTATTCTCGTCGAGAACAGCCTTCCGTAGTTGATTCTTTTCCAGGTTCTTGGCGTCGGTCAAATCCGCTCCCTTGAGTATTGTGCCATCAAGGATTGCATCCTGAAAATCAGCGCCGCGCAGTAGAGCGTTGCTGAAGTCGGCGTTTGAAAGGTTGGCTCCTTTCAAATTGGCGTGGCTGAGGTCGGTACGGCGCAGGAATGCGCCTCTGACATCGAGCCTTAGCGTCACTTTACTGTCGGGTGGTGTAATTCGCGCTGTCATAGTTGCACCAATCGGTCCCGAATGATGTTCATGATCTCTCGCACGTCCACGGGGGGTTCATTATCACCGTAGTTCTTGCCGCTCTCCCTTAAATAGGTACTGAGAAGTTCAAAAGTAGGTCCAGAAAGGTCAGGAAAATCACGCGCGATCTGCCGCAAAGTATAGATCGCTCCCAGCCGAATCTCCAGTTTCCCGTCGGTCAGCTGTCCCACCGCTCTATTGAACAGCTCGGCAACGTGATCCCGGCGTGCCAACTCCGCCTGCTGCAGCGATGCTTCAGCCTGCCGGGTTGATGCGATTACGCGCTTCCACGCAAGATAAATTCCAATCGTGCCTCCTATCACGCCACCAACGACCAGACCAAAGTTTCGAACTATCTCGGAAATCGTTAGCCAACTCACGAGGATTTACCTCACCAAAGCATCATTTGAATCGGCCAATGGAAGTTTCAGGCGTTCAACACCCGCCCGTAGGCGTCCAGCACGGCCTCCTTCATCATCTCCGACAAAGTCGGGTGCGGGAACACCGTATGCATCAGTTCTTCCTCGGTGGTCTCCAGGTTCATCGCCACCACATAGCCCTGGATCAGCTCGGTGACCTCCGCGCCCACCATGTGGGCGCCCAGGAGCTGCCCGGTCTTCTTGTCGAAGATCACCTTGACGAGGCCCTGGTCTTCGCCGAGCGCGATCGCCTTGCCGTTGGCGGCGAACGGGAAACGGCCGACGCGGACATCGATGGACTTTTCCTTGGCAGCCTGCTCGGTGAGGCCGACCGAGGCGACCTGGGGCGAACAATAGGTGCAGCCTGGAATGAGGTGCTTGTCGAGCGGATGCGGATTGAGGCCTTTGATCGCCTCCACGCAGACGACGCCCTCGTGCTCGGCCTTGTGCGCCAGCAGCGGGGGGCCTGCGACATCGCCGATGGCGTAGATGCCGGGGACGCTGGTGCGGCTGAGACTGTCGACCACGATGGCGCCGCGCTCGGTCTTGACGCCCACTTTCTCCAGCCCGAGGTTCTCGATATTGCCGACCACGCCGACCGCCGAGATCACGCGCTCGACCGTCAGCGTCTGTGTCGCGCCCTTGCCGTCGTCGATGGTCGCGGTGACGCTGTCGGCCTTCTTATCGAGCCTGGTCACCTTGGCACCGGTGAGAATCTTGATGCCCTGTTTCTCGAATGCCTTGCGGGCGAATGCGGAAATCTCGGCGTCCTCGACCGGCAGGATTTGCGGGAGCACCTCCACCACCGTCACCTCGGCACCGAGCGTGCGATAGAACGATGCGAATTCGATACCGATCGCGCCCGAGCCGATCACCAGCAGCGACTTCGGCAGGCGTTCGGGCACCATGGCCTCGAAATAGGTCCAGATCAGCTTCTGGTCCGGCTCGAGACCCGGCAGCACGCGCGGCCGTGCACCGGTCGCGACGATGATGTGCCGGGCCTGATAGCTCCCCGGCCCCAGGGCATCCTTCGGCGCAGCGGTCTTGCCCGCCTTCACGATGACCTTGCCGGGAGCGTCGATCGCAGCCTCCCCCCAGATCACCGAAACCTTGTTCTTTCTCATCAGGAAACTGACGCCGTCGTTCAGGCGTTGCGCGACGGCGCGCGACCGCTTGACGATGGCCGCCGCATCGAAGCCGACTTTTTCGGCGGTGAGGCCGTAATCCTTGGCATGCTGGAGATGGTGGAAGACCTCCGCCGACCGCAGCAGCGCCTTGGTCGGGATGCAGCCCCAGTTGAGGCAGATGCCACCGAGATGGGCGCGCTCGACCACCGCCGTCCTGAATCCGAGCTGCGCCGAACGGATGGCGGTCACATAGCCGCCCGGGCCCGACCCGATGATGATGACGTCGAAACTCGTATCAGCCATGCGGATTTCCGTTACATCGGCCGGTCAAGCGCCATCTTCACGCAGTCGGCGTTGAGCTCGCCGAAGATGCCGTCGGCCGGCTCGAACAGCTTGTCGATTTCGGCCGGCGGCGTCTGGCTGGCGCTGGTCATCGCCTTCTCCACCGCCATGCTCAACTCGGTGTAGCGCGCCCTCACCGCCTCATCGCGGAGATTGGCAAGATAGGTCCCGAGCGCCGCCAGCTTCGCGACCGCGTTGCCGCCGTCGATCTGCTCCGGCGTCAGCGCAGCGGCTTCGCGGATTTTTTCCCGATTCCGGCTGATCACGCCGGCCTTGAACTTGATCTGGAAATAGGCGTCGATGACGTCCTTGCAGGTGCGCAGATATTCGCCGCGTCCGAGGTTGCGCTGGATCAGGTCGACGAACTTGTTGTTGAGATAGCCGTTGTAGATCGACGTGATCAGCGACAGCGTCGCAATGAACATCGGGAAGTAGCCGAGCAGGATGGAGCGAATTCGCGATTCGCGTTCACCCGCTGCGTTCTTTGCGTCCTCAGGCATGGCCAAGCGGCAGTTCACCAACAATCCGGCTATAGCGTCGTCGTCGCCTCGTAGAACGGCGCCACGATGTTCTTGAAGCTGATGGCGACCGTGTCTTCCACCGCCATCGCGGAGTGCAGCACGTTCGAGGGATGGTAGCTTACCTCGCCGGGCCCGATCTCATAGGTCTCGTCGCCGCAGGTCATGCGCATGCGGCCCGAAATCACGTAGATCGCCTGTTCCTCCGCGTGCTGATGGGGACGCGCGCTCTCGCCCGCGCGCCAGTGCATCTTCATCACCTCGATGGACTTTCCGCGCACCACCGGGCCGCGCGCATCCGAGTGCGTCGGCGTGACGAGATGGTCGAGATTTCCATCCAGAAGGACGCGAGGCATGACCGGCTCCCTGCGCGCCGGCACCCGACCGGCGGCCCGATCCGCCCTTGTACGGGCAGGTCACCGCGTCTGCAAGCGCGCGCTCCGCCGCTACTGCATGGTCAGCTTCAACTCGGCGACGATCGGGCGGACCTTGCCGATCTGGTCGCGCAGCATGGCGCGCATCTCCTCGGAGGTCGAGCCGGAGGGCTCGGCGCCGACATCGGTCATGCGCTTGACCACGGTCGGGTGCTTGCTGGCAGCGGCGATCTCCCGCTGCAAGCGCGCCACCGCCGCCGCCGGCGTCCCGCGGGGCGCCAGGAACCCGTTCCAGCCCTGGAGCTCCAGGTTGGGGAAGCCGAGCTGGCGAACGGTCGGCACCTTCGGCATCGCCGCCGACGGCGTCGCGACCGCCATCGCCTTCAGTGCTCCGGAGCGCACGTGCTGCAACGAACTCGACAGCTGATCGCCGCCGAACTGGATACGGCCCGCCAGCATTTCCGTGACCAGGGGGGCGGCGCCCTTGTAGGGCACGTGCTGCATCGAAATGCCGCCGTCGCGCTTGAGCACTTCGCCCATGAGATTCATGATGCTGCCGGGACCGGTCGAGCCGTAGTTGAGCTTGTCCTTGGTGGTCTTGGCCCAGGCCACGAACTCCTTCAGATCGTTGGCCGGCACCGAAGGATGTGCCAGCAGCCAGAACGGCACATAGGCACCCACCGAGATCGGCTCGAAATCCTTCTCGATATCGTGGCGCGACTTGCCGGCCAGCTGATTGGTTGTCGTCGTCGTGGTGAACGTGATGTTGTGGAACAACAGCGTGTGGCCGTCGGGCGCCGCCTTGGCGACATGGTCGGCGCCGAGGGCGCCGCCGGCCCCGCCGATGTTCTCCACCAGCACGGTCTGGCCGAGGCTTTCCGTCATGCGCTGGGCGAACAGCCGCGCCAGCATGTCGGTGGTGGCGCCAGCCGGGAACGGCACGATCACCCGGACGGTTTTTGTCGGCGCCCAGGCCTGTGCCAGAGCAGGCCGGGCAAGCAACGTCGAGGCGCCGAGCGCCACGGCGCCGGTCATCACCCGGCGCCGGTTCGGCGTCGGACGTTCAATGTCAGGCTTGGTCATGTCGTCCTCCCACTGCGGGCGTCTTTGTTGCGCCCGTCGGATGTCACACTACCATCATCACAGGGTTCTCGATCAGCGCCTTGAACGCGCCGAGAAGCTCGGCGCCGAGCGCGCCGTCGACCGCGCGGTGGTCGGTCGACAGCGTCACCGACATCATCCAGGCGGCTTCGATCTTGCCGTTCCTCGCGATCGCGCGTTCCTCGCCCGCGCCCACGGCCAGAATCGTGGCATGCGGCGGATTGATGACGGCGGCAAAATCCTTGATGCCGTACATGCCGAGATTGGATACTGCGCTTGAGCCGCCCTGATATTCCTCAGGCCTGAGCTTGCGCGCGCGCGCACGGCTGGCGTAATCCTTCATCTCGTTGGAGATGACCGACAGCGATTTCATCTCGGCGTGGCGCACGACCGGGGTGATAAGCCCGCCCGGGATCGACACCGCCACCCCGATGTCGGAATGCCTGTGCTTCAACATGCCGCCTTCGGTCCAGGTCACGTTGGCGTCGGGCACGCGTTGCAGCGCCAGCGCCAGCGCCTTGATGACGAAGTCGTTGACCGAAATCTTGTAGGCGGGCTTGCCGTCCTCGTCCTTGGGCGCGCCCGCATTGATTTCTTCCCGCGCGGCCAGCAGCTTTCCAATGTTGCAGTCGAGCGTCAGGTAGAAGTGCGGGATCGTGAGCTTGGCTTCGACCAGGCGGCGGGCGATCACCTTGCGGATATTGTCGTGCGGAACGACCTCGAAGCTGCCAGGCTCGAACAGCGCGCGGATCTTGTCGTCGGACGGGGCCTGAAGCGCAATCGCCGCGCCAGGGCCGGCCGCCGCAGGCGCCAGCCCCTTGCCCGATTTCGCCGCCTCGACATCGCGCGCGATGATGCGACCGTGCGGCCCGGACCCTTGCACGCGCGCAACGTCGATGCCTGCCTCCCGGGCCAGCCGCCGCGCCAGGGGCGAGGCGAATACGCGATTGCGGCCGTGCACGACCGACGCCTGCGCCGCATGAGGTGCAGGCCCTGGGGCGCGTGACGGGGCCGGCGCCGGTGCGGCAGGGGGCTTCTGCGCCGGGGCCTTGTCCTTCGCAGCCTGCGGCGCGGCACCTTTCCCGGCGGCGCTCACCGCCGCCTTCACGTCTTCGCCCGCGGTTGCCAGCACCGCGATAAGCTCATTCACCGGCACGTCCGGCGTGCCCTCCGGAACGACGATCTTCGCCAGCACGCCGTCGTCGATGGCCTCGTATTCCATCGTTGCCTTGTCGGTTTCGATCTCGGCAATGACGTCGCCGGCCTTGACCGTGTCGCCCTCCTTCTTGAGCCAGCGCGCGAGGTTGCCCTTCTCCATCGTGGGCGACAGCGCGGGCATCAGGATGTTGACGGGCATGTGACGTTCCGGCCGGATTAGCTGATCTCGCTCGTGGTGCCTGGATCGGTCGGCTCGTCCATCTCGGCATCGTAGAGCGACCGAACGCGCTCGATCACCTGGTCTTCGGTGAGCGCGCTCTCGGTAGCGTAGACGCGCGCAATATGGCGGGTGATGTCGGCGATCAGCATGCCCCAGGGATCTGGATCGTCGAAAGCGCGGCGCAGCGAGACGTGCAGAGCGCCGTCGACAATGACGGCACGCAGAACCTCGACCCCGCCGTGTTCCAGGACCGTGGGCGGAATGTGCAGCGCGTCGAAGACTGGCGCGGGATTCTCAGGGTCCATGTGTTCTCCCCTGCTGTCTAACCCTTGCATGGATAGCTCGCAGTCAGATGCGCCACGAATATCCTCGCTACATAGGAATTCGGCTGTGCCTTGGCGACGACATTGTTCAACTCCATCTCCATCCATTCGAACGTCTGGGCAAGCGAATCGCGGCTGCGCTCCGGCGGAAGGCAGAACAGGCGGCCGTAGCGGTCGCCGGCCGCTTCGCCCTCGGAACTCAGGAGTCCTTCGAACAGGCCGATGAGATAGTTGCGGTAGGCGGTGGACGCCCAGCCGGCATTGCGCGACACGCGTTGCAGCACCCGATAGGTCTCGACGGTCATCGGATTGAGCACGCTCGACTGCGCGAACGTGCTCTCGACCACCACGAGCGCCGCGGCCAGACCGATGCAGAGCGACAGTACCAGTACCCGCATGGCCGTCACCGATAGCAGACCGCCTTCGCGGCTTCGACCACCTCGGTCACCGATGGCAGCGCGAGCTTTTCGAGATTGGCCGCGTAGGGCATCGGCACGTCCTTGGCGGTGACCCGCAGCACCGGCGCGTCGAGCCAGTCGAATGCATGCTCCATGACCTGCGCCGCGATCTCGGCGCCGATGCCGGACTGGCGCCAGCCCTCTTCGACGGTGACCGCGCGCGCGGTCTTCTTCACCGACTCGACGACGGTCGCGATGTCCATCGGCTTGAGCGTGCGCAGGTCGATGACCTCGGCGTCGATCCCGGCCTTGGCCAGTTCGTCGGCCGCCTTGAGGGCGTAGGTCATGCCCATGGACCAGGCCACGATGGTCACGTCGCCGCCGCGGCGCGCGACGCGCGCCTTGCCGATCGGCACCAGGTAGTCGTCGAGCTTGGGGACCGGAAAGCTCTGTCCGTACAGGATCTCGTTTTCGAGGAAGATCACCGGGTTGGAATCGCGGATTGCCGATTTGAGCAGACCCTTGGCGTCAGATGCGGTGAAGGGCGCAACCACCTTCAGACCGGGAATGTGGGAATACCATGCGGTGAAGTCCTGGCTGTGCTGGGCGGCGACGCGCGCAGCCGGCCCGTTGGGCCCGCGAAAGACCATCGACGTGGTCATCTGCCCGCCTGACATGTAGCGCGTCTTGGCGGCCGAATTGATCAGTTGATCCATCGCCTGCATGGCGAAGTTGAAGGTCATGAACTCGACGATCGGCTTCAGTCCAGCCATGGCGGCGCCGACGCCGAGGCCGGCAAATCCGTGTTCCGTGATCGGGGTATCGATCACGCGCATCTTGCCGAACTCCTGCAACAGACCCTGGGTGACCTTGTAGGCGCCCTGATACTCGGCAACCTCCTCGCCCATGACGAACACCGCCGGGTCCCGGCGCATCTCCTCGGCCATGGCGTCGCGCAAGGCTTCGCGTACCGTCATGGTCACCGTTTCGGTGCCGGCGGGGACGTCGGGTTCCTCAGCGATCGCCACGTTCGGCGCGGTCGGCGGCGCGGCGATTGCCTCCGGCTCCTCGACCGGTGGCCACGATTCCGCGACGCGCTGGTCGACCGCCGGGGCGGAGCGCTGCGGCGGCGAGGGCTTTGCCGACTTCAGGGCTGATGCGTCTTCGCCTTCGCCGAGGATCATGGCGATCGGCGTATTGACCGCGACGTCGATCGAGCCCTCCGGAACCAGGATCTTGCCCAGCGTGCCCTCGTCGACCGCCTCCACCTCCATCGTCGCCTTGTCGGTCTCGATCTCGGCGATGACGTCGCCGGACTTGACGGCGTCGCCTTCCTTCTTCAGCCATTTGGCGAGGTTGCCCTTCTCCATGGTCGGAGACAGCGCGGGCATGAGGACTTCGATCGGCATGAAGCGGCAATCCGTTTAGCGGGAGACACGCGCAAGATTGGTCGCCACCGATATGGCCGATACGGCGACGATCAGGCAGGCGAAGAAAGCGACCATCGCCTTGTTGACCTTGGACGCATGCGCGGCGGCCTCGCCCTGCAGCCTGCCGACCGCAAACGGCCAGGCGACCAGTGCGCGCAGCAGCACGCCGCGCGTTTCGGGCCGCGCGGAGATGGCGCGCAGGGTGCTGACGTAGTACACGGCGCCGACCACCCAGCTGGCAGCCGCCCCTGCGAGGGCCAGACCGGCAACGACAAATGCAACCTCAGCCATGGTCGACCCGATCAGGCATACACGTCGGTATAGAGTTCCGAGGGATCGGGTTCCGCATCGTGGGTGGCGAATTCCGCCGCTTCGTTGACGACGGCGCGCACTTCAACGTCGATTTTCTTCAAGGCGTCTTCAGTCGCCCACTTGCGCGCCAGCAGGCGCGCGCGCACCTGCTCGATCGGGTCGTGTTCGGTGCGATATTTGTCGACCTCTTCCTTCGATCGGTATTTCGCCGGGTCGGACATCGAATGGCCGCGGTACCGGTAGGTCAGCATTTCGAGAATGGTCGGCCCGTTACCCTCGCGGCACCATCTCACCGCCTTCTCGCCGGCCGCCTTGACTGCGCGCACGTCCATGCCGTCGACCTGTTCGCCGGCGATGCCGTGGGCGCTGCCGCGCGATGCAAGGTTGGTAGTCGCCGACGCGCGCACGACCGATGTGCCCATGCCGTACTGGTTGTTCTCGATGATGTAGACGACCGGCAGCTTCCAGAGCTTCGCCATGTTGAAGCTCTCATAGACCTGGCCCTGGTTGGCGGCGCCGTCGCCGAAATAGGTCAGGCTGACATTGTCGTTGCCGCGGTATTTGTTGGCGAATGCGAGGCCGGTGCCGAGCGGCACCTGCGCACCGACGATGCCGTGCCCGCCGAAGAATCCTCTCTCGACGGAGAACATGTGCATGGAGCCGCCCTTGCCTTTGGAATAGCCGCCACGGCGCCCGGTCAGTTCGGCCATGACGCCCTTGGGGTCCATGCCGCAGGCCAGCATGTGGCCGTGATCGCGGTATCCGGTGATGACCTGATCGCCCTCCTTCAGCGCCATCTGCATGCCGACGACCACCGCCTCCTGGCCGATATACAGGTGACAGAAGCCGCCGATGAGGCCCATGCCATACATCTGGCCCGCCTTTTCCTCGAAGCGACGGATCAGCAGCATTTCGCGGAACGCGGCGAGGTCCTGCTCCTTGCTCAGGTCGGGTGGCGCGCTCCGGTCGGCGGCCTCGTCCGTCGGTCGGCGGTCTGAAACCGGCTGCGTGACGGCTTTGCTGCTGGCGACGGCCATGAAGCTCCTCGGAAAAACACCGGCCCGGACTAGGCCATTGGCTGCCTCCCCCTTAGCCGAAAACCCCGCCCGGCGAAAGCGCAGGCAACGGCCAAACGGTTTGCTTTTGTTGAAGGATCAGCGACACCGGCCGGCCACCGGCAGCGTCCGCGCTCCAGCCGACGGACCCGCTACGGCCGGCGCCGCAGCAGCGTCAGATCGCGCGGGTCCACATAGTCGAGGAGTGCGCGGGCCCGTTCCTCCAGCATGTCGGGATCGAGCCGCGCCCCGTCGAGGAGCGCCACCCGCCGTTCCCATTGCCGGCGCTCGGCGCGCAGGGCATCGCGTTCGGCCGCCAGCCGCGCAATCTGGAGGTCGAGTGCCTGCCGGGCGTTCAAGCCGTGATTGCCGGTGAACGCGTTGACGCCGAAATAGCCGATGAACAAGGCCGCACAGAGATAGAGGCTGAGGGCCGTGAGCACCGATCTGAGCCGCCTGCGGGTGACCATGCCGTGACAGTGCTGGCGCGATGTTAAGGCTGTCTTAACGCTGCGTCGCTCACCGGCCGCGGCCGCCGCGCGCCTCGTTGAGCAGGAAATTGCCAATGCGCTTGCTGCGGTTGCGCAGAAACCGCACCGGCCCGGCATCGACATAGTATGTCAGCAGGATCGAGTCGCGCGACTGCACTTCGGGGCCGACCAGGTCGACCGAGTGATGGGTGTCGGTGTCCACCGCGAAGGCATAGCCGGTATTCGGCGCGAACACCTTCTTGTCCACAGGCGGCCGGCTGCGGTCGGGCCGTTCGTCATGGAACACGGTGCCGACATGGGTGATCGACAGGTCCCGCGGCAGATAGAACTGCACCGTGATGCCTTTTGAAAAGTGGTCGCAATGCGTGTTGATCCTGTACCCCGGCCCGTCCCGGGTCAGGGTCGGGACCGGATACAGTGCGACCGTCGCGTAGTTGGGGCCGAAGCGACGCGCCAGCGCCGGTGCGAGCTTGCGCACGAAGGCGGCGGCGACCTCGGCCGAACACAGGGCCTTGCCGACAGCCTGCCAGATCGGGCGCTGCTCGGCCGGCAGGCTGCGAATGTATTCGGGGAACAGATCGATCTTGGTCCGCGTCGCCGTTCCGTCGGGCAGGATGTCGTCCTTGCGGCTGCTGCTGCGGTAGGACGATGGGCGGGGCATGCCTTCGAGCATCGCTCGGTAGACGTCATCCGGAAACACGCGTTCGAACTCGAGGTGGAAAAAGGGCACCTCCTTGACGCGCGCACCATCGATGGCCGCGACGATGGAGCACTTGAGAGCGTCCACGGCTTCGACGGACCGGGTTTCCTGAAGCGCGCTCACGCGTTCTGCTCCTCCCTACCAGATAACGCACACGACTGATCGCGCTGCGATCGCTACCAGTCTAGCGCAAAGCTCGGAGCGCCGCACGGCCGGGGTAGCGCGCCTGTGGCCCAAGCTCCTCCTCGATGCGCAGGAGCTGGTTGTACTTGGCCGTCCGGTCCGAGCGGGCCAGCGAGCCGGTCTTGATCTGCCCGCAGTTTGTCGCCACCGCGAGGTCGGCGATGGTGGCATCCTCGGTCTCCCCGGACCGGTGCGACATCACCGTGGTGTAGCTTGCCTTGTGCGCCATTTCGACGGCCGCCAGGGTCTCGGTCAGCGTGCCGATCTGGTTGACCTTTACCAGAATGGAGTTGCCCAGCCCGCGCTTGATCCCGTCGGCGAGCCGCACGACATTGGTCACGAACAGATCGTCGCCCACCAATTGGCATTTGGCGCCGATCAGATCCGTCAGCATCTTCCAGCCTTCGAAGTCGTCCTCCGCCATGCCGTCCTCGATCGACACGATCGGATAGCGCGAAACGAGTTCGGCGAGGTATCTGGCGTGCTCGTCGCGGGAGCGTTTCCGGCCCTCCCCTTCGTAGTCGTAGACGCCACCCTTGAAGAATTCCGTCGAAGCGCAATCCAAGGCGAGAACGACGTCCTCGCCCGGCCGGTAACCCGCCTTCTCGATGGACGTCATCACGAACCCGAGTGCGTCGTCGGCCGACTTCAGGTTCGGGGCAAACCCGCCCTCGTCGCCGACATTGGTGTTCAGGCCGGCCGCATGCAGCGCCGCCTTCAGCGTCTGGAACACCTCGACGCCCATGCGCAGGCCTTCGGCGAAGCTCGGCGCCGCCACCGGCATGATCATGAATTCCTGGAAGTCGATTGGATTGTCGGCGTGTACGCCGCCATTGACGATGTTCATCATCGGCACCGGCAGCACCCGCGCCGCGGTGCCGCCGACATAGCGGTAGAGCGGCAATCCGTTCGCCTCGGCGGCCGCCTTGGCGACCGCGAGCGACACGCCAAGGATCGCGTTGGCGCCGAGCCGCGCCTTGTTCGGTGTGCCGTCAAGGGCGACCATGGTTTCGTCGATCTTGGCCTGCGCCTCGGCATCAAACCCGCCGATGGCGTCGAAAATCTCGCCATTGACCGCCTCGACCGCCTTGCGCACCCCTTTGCCCAGGTACCGCCGCTTGTCGCCGTCGCGCAGTTCGACTGCCTCGTGCGCGCCGGTCGAGGCGCCCGAGGGAACCGCCGCGCGTCCGAGCGAGCCGTCTTCGAGCGCGACGTCGACCTCGAGGGTCGGGTTGCCCCGGCTGTCAAGAATTTCGCGGCCCACGATGTCGACAATGGCGGTCATGACGTCCTTGCATGGTTCGCGCTCGTTTGCGCGCAGCCTTTTACAGGATCGACCGTCCCCAGGCAAAGTGCGGCGCGTCGGTGGCACCGCCCGCCCGCCTCGATTATTCTGGCGCCGCCGGAGGATGTCTCATGAGCTATGTCCAGCGCGTCCTGCAACCCGGAGAGACGGTGCGGCACGTCGCCTCGATCCATTGGATCGTCTATTCGCCGGGAACGCTTATGCTCATCCTGGCGCTGCTGGTTCTGATTTATGGAGAGATTTTCGCCGAGCGCATGATCTTCTGGCAGATCCCCGCCGGAATCCTGGCCGTCTTTGGGTTGTTCCTTCTGGTCCCGGAGTGGTTCGCGTGGTGGACCACGGAAATTGCAGTGACAACGCAGCGTGTCATCTACAAAACCGGACTGATACGGCGAAAGACCAAAGAAATGCACATGGATAAGGTCGAAAGCGTGGAAGTCGATCAGTCTATTCTCGGCCGTCTGCTTGATTATGGCACGGTGTCGATCATCGGTACGGGCGAAAGCGTGGAAAGGCTTCAGAAGATCGCCCGGCCCATCGAATTGCGAAACAGCATCACCGTGCGAAATCATACCGCCTGATCGCCCGCAATGGCCAAGACACTGCATCACCTGGGCAAGCCGAGCGCGATTGCATCGTCGCCGTCGCAGGCCGTGCTCGACCGGGTGCAGAACCCGCACCGCGACACGCTCTATGTCGCGCGTTTCACGGTGCCCGAATTCACCACGCTGTGCCCGATCACCGGCCAGCCCGACTTCGCCCATCTCGTCATCGATTACGTGCCCGGCAAGTGGCTGGTCGAATCCAAGTCGTTGAAGCTCTACCTCACCAGCTTCCGCAACCACGGCGCCTTCCATGAAGATTGCACCGTCGCGATCGGCAAGCGGCTGTTCGGCCTGCTCAAGCCGCGGTGGCTCAGGATCGGCGGCTACTGGTATCCGCGCGGCGGGATGCCGATCGATGTGTTCTGGCAAGCCGGACAACGGCCCGCAGGCATCTGGGTGCCCGACCAGGGCGTCGCTCCCTACCGCGGACGCGGCTGACGCTCGGCGCCCGCCACCGTTGCCAGCAGCGCCTTCATTTCGCGGCCCGGGTCGGTCGCGCGCATGATGCTGCCCATCACCGCAATGCCAACCACGCCGGCCGCAAGCACTTCGGCCGCCCGCGTCGCATTGAGCCCGCCGATGGCCACCAGGGGAACCCGCGCCGCGCGGGCCAGATCGCCCAGGCCCTTGCGTCCGATCTCCGGCCCGTAGCCGGGTTTGCTGGCGGTCTCGTAGGCCGGGCCGGCGATCGCATAGTCGGCGATGGTCGGATCGACGGCGGCGGCCTCGGTCGCGGTATGGATCGAGACGCCGACGAGCTTGCCGGGCCCGAGCAGCGCCCGGCTCGCCGCCGCATCGCCGCCGGCCGGAAGGTGGACTCCATCGGCGCCGGCGGCTTTCGCCAGCGCGGCATTGCCGTGCAGCGTCAGGCAGGCGCCATTCCGCCGCGCGACGGGCATCAGCGTGCGCAGAAGCGCGATCTGGTCGTCCTCCGACAGGTCCTTCTCGCGCAGGCTGACCCAGCGGCACCCGGCCGCCAGGGCCGCGGCGACGATCTCGGACAAGGGAACGCGCGCCTGCCGGCGGTCGGTGACCAGAAGCAGCGGCGGGTGCGGCAGTCTCACGTTCCGACGAGACCGAATTGCGGGCTCGACGGCTCGGCGTGCGCAATCTTCGGGATACGGCCTGCGAGCCGCGCCGCGCGTCCGCCTTCGACCGCCGCGCGCATGGCGGTCGCCATCAGAACCGGATCCTGCGCCTTCGACACCGCCGTGTTCAGCAGCACCGCCGAGCAGCCAAGCTCCATGGCGAGCGCGGCATCGGAGGCGGTGCCGATGCCGGCATCGAGCACCACCGGAACCGGCGAACGGGCGCAGACCAGTTCGATGAGATGCGGATTGGAGATACCGAGGCCCGACCCGATCGGCGAGCCGAGCGGCATCACCGCGGCCGCCCCGGCATCGGCCAGCTTGCGGCAGACCACCGGGTCCTCGGTGCAGTAAGGCAGCACGACGAAGCCTTTCGACACCAGCGTTTCGGTTGCTTTGATAAGTTCCTCGGTGTCGGGATAGAGCAGTTCGCGGTCGCCGATCACCTCGATCTTCACCCAGTTGGTGCCGAGCGCCTCGCGCGCCAGTTCGGCGGTCAGGATTGCGTCCTTGGCGGTCTGGCAGCCCGCCGTGTTGGGCAAGAAATTGATGTGCTTCGGAATGAGATCGACCAGGCTTTCGTCGTCGCCGGCGAGGCTGATACGGCGGATCGAGGCGGTGACCATCTCCGATCCGCTCGCCGCGATCGCGTCGAGCATGATCTTGCGGTTGGGATAGCCCGCGGTACCGAGGAAGAGCCGCGAACGGAACTCGCGACCGGCAATGATCAGCGGATCGGACATGTCATCCACTCCAGCGGTTAGCCGCCTCAGCTCCCTCAGCCCCCTTGGCGGGCGCGCACGATCTCCACGCTGTCACCCGGCTTGAGCCCGGTCGTCGACCATTCGGCCCGCGGCACGACCGAACCGTTGAGGGCAACGGCAATGCCGCGCTGCGCCGTATCGACAGCCTTCTGGGCGAGCAGGGCCGACAAGGTATCAACGGTGAGGACCTGCTCCTCGCCGTTGAGCCGAATGCCAGTATTTTGAGACACTTGTGTCACGCTATTCACCCTATTCCGCAGCCTTGGGCAAGGCAAACCGCTCGATGCCGAAGGGCCGGATCGCCGGGTCGACCGCTCCTTCCAGCACCAGCCGCGCCATCGCATCGGCAGTCACCGGCGCCAGCAGGATTCCGTTGCGGTGGTGACCTGTGGCGTAGACCAGACCTTGGACCGGTCCCGGACCGAGGATCGGCGCGTCGTCGCGGCTGCCAGGCCGGTGCCCGACCCACAGTTCGTCGATCGGCAGTTCCTCGACTGCGGGAACCGCGCGCCAGGCCGCCTCCAGCAGTGTCAGCACTCCGCCCGCGGTGAGCGTGGTGTCGAACGACTTTTCCTCCACGGTGGCGCCGATGATCAACCGTCCGTCCCGGCGCGGGACCAGATAGACGCCCGGCGCCCAGATCACATGGGTGATCAGCGGCGCCGCCGGGTCCATGCGCAGCGCCAGCATCTGGCCCTTGATCGGCCGCACCGGCGGACGGTGCTCGGGCGCAAGCCCGGCAATGCCCCGCGACCAGGCGCCGGCGGCGAGCACCACGACGTCGGCGCCGACCTTGCTGCCGCTGTGCAAAACCACGCCATCGGCACGCCGGCCGGACAGCGATATCTCGTTGACCGCGGTGTGTTCGTGGATGACCGCGCCGGCCCGCTCGGCCGCGATCCTGACCGCAGTCGCGAGCTTGCGGTTGTCGACCTGATGATCCTGCGGGCTCCACACCGCGCCGGCGAGCTTGCCGGCCAGGTGGGGCTCCTTGCGTCGCGTCTCTGCCGCTGAAATCCATTGCAGCGGCAGGTCGAGCTTCTGCTGATAGGCGAGATGGTGGTGAATGCGCGCCTGATCGTCGGCGGTCAGGGCGACGACCAGGGTACCGTCCTGACGCAGTTCGACATCGATGCCGGACGCTTCCAGCAATTCGGCCGCGAAGCCCGGCCAGCGCGCCTGGCTTTCGCGCCCGAGCGCCACCAGCGCATCCTCACCCGGCTCGGCCTCGCAGCAGGCGGCCAGCATCCCGGCGGCGGCGTGGCTCGCGCCGCGGCCCGCTTCGCCGCGGTCGAAAACCTCGACCGTGGCGCCCCGTGCCGCGAGCCGCCAGGCGATGCCAAGCCCAATGACGCCGGCACCGATGATGACGACTTTCGGCGTGCTGACGTTTCGGAGAGGGCGATCCGTCAAGAGGCGGCTCCCTTCGCTGGAATGACCCAGACAGGTTCCACGGGTTTGATCTCAGCCGCGATGGCGCGGCACCCCAGGCCGTATGCGCTCATAATGGGCATTCTGGTGCGGTTCGACAAGGTGGCTGTCAAGGCTCAGGCGGACGGGCCGCGATGGCGCAAATAGCGCGCGCAGACCAGCGCGATCACAACGATAACCGCGGCACCCACGACCATCTGGAGCTCCAGGACGCCGTGGGAATAGCCGAAGCCATAGAGCACGGGCCCGGTCGCCTGCCCGATGAAGAAGGAGCTCGAATGCACCGACGCCGCGGCGCCGCGCGCGGTCGGCGACAGGTCGGTGACATGGACCTGGATGCAGCCATGCAGCAGGTAGAAACCAAACCCGAACAGCGCGAACACCGCGACCTGCGCATACCAGGGGAAGTGCATGGCCGCGAGGCTCAGGGCAGCGGCGCCGAGCGCGCCGCCGATCAGCATCAGGCGCGGTTCTGCAAAGCGCGCGACCAGCGCCGGCACCGACAGCGAATAGATCACCCCACCGACGCCGAAGGCCGCGATCACCAGGCCCGCGATGGAGGCGCGCGCCTCGCCGCCGGCGAGCAGCAGGATCGCCACATAGGGGAAGATGCCGTGGATGAAGATGCCTTCGAAGAACACCGAGCTGAAGCAGACCTTCGCGCGCGGATCGGCAAAGATGCTGCGGTAGCTCTCTTTGACGGCGGGAAGGTTGAACTTCGGTCGCGGTTTCGGCACCGGGAAGCTGCGCAGGACGTAGAAGGCGGCAACGGTGATGACCAGCCCGAACGATCCGAACACTGCGAATATTCCGCGCCAGCCGAACAGGTCGGCGATGACCCCGGCGATCGCGGCGCCGAGCACGTTGCCGGTGAGGCCGACCGCCAGCAGCCGGCCGATCATCACCTGCCGCTGCTGGATCGGCACGAGGTCGCCGACCAGCGCCATCGCGACGGGAAAGACGCCGCCCGCGACCAGGCCGGCCGCGACGCGCATTCCGAACACGAGCGAGAAGCTGGTCGCGAAGGCGCACACCAATGCCGCGATCGATACCACCAGCAGGCTCATGTTCATCAGCCGCGTCCGGCCGAAGAAGTCGGCGATGGTACCGAGCACGGGCTGCGTCAGGGCGTAGGGCAGCGTGAAGGCGGTCGACAGCAAGGCCGCCGTCTTCACGTCGACCTGAAGATCGCCGGCGATCTGCGGCACCACCGGGTCCACGACGCGGCTGAACAGCGTCGAGGCGAAGACGACCAGGAATACGATGTTGAGGACGGGCGGGATGGCTCTGCTCGTGCTATTGCGAGGGGCGCTTCGCCAGCTTGTCGAACGCGATCAGCCCGCGAAGCAGCGCCTCCATCTCCTTCAGCGGCACCATGTTTGGCCCGTCGGAGGGCGCCCGGTCGGGATCCTGGTGGGTCTCGATGAAGAGCCCGGCGACGCCGACCGCGACAGCGGCGCGCGCGAGCACCGGCACGAACTCACGCTCGCCGCCCGACGAGGTGCCCTGCCCGCCCGGCTGCTGTACCGAATGAGTGGCGTCGAAGATCACCGGCGCGCCGGTCGATCGCTTGAGGATCGGAAGCGCGCGCATGTCGGAGACCAGCGTATTGTAGCCGAAGGAAGCGCCGCGCTCGGTGACCAGCACGTTGCGGTTGCCGGCGCCGGTGACCTTGGCGACCACGTTGGCCATGTCCCAGGGGGCCAGGAACTGCCCCTTCTTGACGTTCACGACCCGCCCGGTGGCCGCCGCAGCCGTGAGCAGGTCGGTCTGCCGGCACAGGAAGGCCGGGATTTGCAGGATGTCGACGGCTTCCGCCACGCGCGCGCACTGATCGGCCTCATGGACGTCGGTCAGCACCGGCACGCCGAGCGACTGTCTGATCTCGGCAAAGATCGGAAGCGCGGCGCCAAGCCCGATCCCGCGCGCACTCTTGGCGCTGGTTCGATTGGCCTTGTCGAACGAGGTCTTGTAGACGAGGTCGATCGACAGCCGCGCCGCAATCTCCTTCAGTGCCATGGCCATTTCGAGCGCGTGGTCGCGGCTCTCGAGCGCGCACGGCCCGGCAATGAGCGCCAGCGGCAGGTCGTTGCCGAAACGCGCCCGGCCCGCGGTTACGACAGGATTCGGCTCCACGTCGGCTTTCAGCATTGCATGCCTCGCGGGCGGACCATGAAGCCCCCGCCAGCCCCGGTCAACGGCCGAAAATGCCGGTCAGGTCGCCGCATCGTCCGGATCAACGAACGCATGCACGACCAGACGCCCGTGCTGCGGCCGCAGCGTCGCCAGCGCGGCGAGCTTCTTGAGCCAGCGAAACGAGGGCGTACACACGATCTCGTGCCGATCGAAACCCGCCAGCGCCAGGGCGTACAGGACCCAGGCTTGGGTCGGAACCGCGCCCATGCCGAAATCGAACCGCCCGGCCATGGCCCTTTCCCTGGCATCGCCGCAGAACAGCGTGATCAGCGGATACGATTCGTGCATTGCCGGAATGAGCGAATCGGTTTCGAGGATCAGCCGTTCCCGCGTCACGCTGCGGATGCGCTTGAGATCGGCGAGCGGGTCTTCGAGGTGGTAGAGCACCCCGGCAAAGAACACCAGATCGAACTGGCCGACGTCCTCCGGCGCCAGCTCGCTGACGTCGAGGCGGCGGTACTCGACCTTGCTTCGGAAGAACTCGCGCGCCGCGAGGAAGCAATCGAGGCCCCGGAAGTGGTCCCAGGAATAGGTGTCGATCGCCAGCACGCGGCTGGCGTTACGCCGCTCGAACTCGAACGAGAAGAAGCCGTCATAGGCGCCGATGTCGAGAACCGATTTGCCGGTGAGGTCCGCGGGAATGTCGAGCAGGCGCAACCGGCGCTGGAAGCGCCACGCCGTCCGGCGGTGCCGCGTGACCAGCCCGTCTCCAAAATCGTAGGGCGAGTAGAAATGGGGCAGCAGCGCCTTGAGACGGGCGCGCAGATCGCCGGCAGCAGACTCTGACACCCCTCGCCTCACTCCATCCGCGACCGGCCTGCCCTACGCGCGGTCCAGCGCCGCCTTCACGCGCGCCGGCGTGAACGGAACTCGTCGCAGACGAACCCCGGTCGCGTCAAACACGGCATTGCCGATCGCCGCCGGCACGAGCCCCAGCGCCATCTCGGCGGCGCCGGAGGGCGCCTCCTCGGGCCTTCGGATCAGCACGATGTCGATCTTCTCGGGCACCCCGTCCATGTGCAGGACCGGGTAGCTCTCCCAGTCGACGCTGGTCACTATGTTGGCGTCGAAGCGCACCTCCTCCAGCATCGCGCGGCTGGTGCCGTAGACGAGCTGCCGGTCGATGACGTGCCGCAGCGTGTCCGGGTTGACGATCATTCCGACGTCGTGGGCGCAGACATAGCGCAGCAGATCGAGCTTGCCAGTCTTGCGATGCACCCGCACTTCCGCGATCAATGCGATGAAGGTCGTGAAGTGACGGCGGAACGCGATACCGCGGCCGACCGCGACCTCGGCGTCCTTCTGATCGTTGCGCGGCGACGGCCGCTTCTGCCAGCCGTAGCTTTCGGCCGCGATCCGCACCGCGTCGCGGTCGCGCGGATGCTTGAGATACTGGAGCCGGAAGTCGACCGGATCGGTATTGGTCGCCGCCGCCATCTCGTCGATGAACGACTCCGACCCGAACAGGATCGGTGGGCCGTAGGGGTCGCGCAGATGGGTCGAACGCAGCGGCGACGCCCGCTCCATCAGCGGCGGGATGATCTCCCAGCCGAGCCGGCCATGGTCGAAGGTGTAGGACGCCACCGGAATTTCGAACCGATCGTCCCGGTTCAACGGCAGTCCCAGCAATTGCCCGGCCAGCACGTCCGCCGCGCGCGTCTCGCGGGTGTTGTTGTCGAGACGCGAAAACGCCTTGGAGATGTTCTCGTAGGCGATCACCTTGCCGTTGGCGTCGAGGCCCGCGCGGCTGCGGTTGATCGAAGCCGTGCCCTTGGGGTCCCAGGCCAGCCCTTCGTGCCGCATGTACTGCACGCGCACCGGACGGCCGAGATGCTTCGACAGCACCGCGGCGTCGGCGGTGGCGTCGCCCTGTTCGTTGCGGCCGTAGGAGCCGGTTCCGAACATCCAGATCGCCCGCACCTTGTCGCGCGGCAATCCCAGGAGCTCGGCGACGCAGTAGGCCGAGTCGTAGGGCTTCTGGGTCGAGGTCCAGATCGTTGCCGCGCCGTCGCGCACGTCGGCCACGGCACAGGCCGGTCCCATGCTGGAATGGGACTGGGTGGGGAATTCATATTCCCCTTCAATGACCCGCACCGCCTGCTTGATGCCTTCCTCGAACTTGCCGTTCTCGCGCTGGAAATGCTTGCGCACGACCGGCGCCTTGCGGATGTGCTCGAACAGCTGCTCGCTGGTCGGGAAATTCGGTTTCGAATCCGACCATGTGACCTTCAGCGCACGCGCGGCCTTGACTGCGTTCCATTCCTTCTCCGCGACCACCGCCAGCAGGTCCTTGATCCACACCGCCCGGGCGCCGGGAATGTGGCGGATCGACTCCTCGTCCACCTTGACCGGTACGGCGCCCGCCACGGTGGGCCGCACCATGCGGGCGTGCAGCATGCCGGGCAGCCGCACGTCGTTGACCATTTCCAGGGTGCCGAACACCTTGCCCGGCAGGTCCCTGCGCGGCAGCGACTGGCCGATAATCTTGAAATCGGCGGGCTTCTTGAGCGGCGCCTGCACCTCGATGCGCAAGCCGTTGCTGAGCCGGCCGTTCCATTTCACGGTCTTCTCGAGATAGCGGCCGCCGATCAGCTCGGCATAGGACACCCGTCGGGCTTTGTCGGCGATGCCGTGGATGACGCCGTCGGTGACCGTGAGCTGGTCGGCCGGGAGACCGAGCTTCTCGCTCGCCATCTCCATCAGCAGGCGTCGCGTCTCGGCCGCGGTCCGGCGCAGCATCATGCCGCCGTGCGACACGCCGATGGCGGCGCTGGCGCCGCCCATGTCGAGCGTCAGCGCGCTGTCGCCCATGATCACGCGCACGCGCTCATAGGCAACGTCGATCTCCTCCGCGACCATCTGCGCGATGGCGGTTTCGAGACCTTGCCCGCCGTCGATCTTGCCGTAATAGGCCACGACGGTGCCGTCCGCCTCGATGCTGATATAGGACGACAGCTGATCGCCCTTCAGCGGCGGCCGCGTCGCGACGCCGTTCGACGACGCTTCGGCCCACTCTCCGGACGATGCGAGCGTGACAACAAGTGCGCCGCCTGCGCTCAGAAAGGCGCGGCGGCTGAGGGTGGTCTGCCTGTCGGTCATGGCACGCCCCCTCACGCCAGTCCGGCGGCGCGCTTGACCGCCTTCAAAGCCGCGCCCTGAGTGCCGCAGCGACAGACGAGACCGTTGAGCGCCTCCTTGATCTGCGCATCGGTCGGCTTGGGCGTGCGCTCCAGCAGTTCAACGGCGGTGAGAATCCAGCCGTTGATGCAATAGCCGCACTGATTGACCTGCTCCGCGATCCAGGCCGCCTGCACCGGGTGCGGCTTCTCCGGCGTGCCGATGCCCGCCAGCGTGGTGATCCTGCGCCCGGCGATGGCAGACACCGGCGTGACGCAGGAACGCACCGCCCGGCCGTCGATCTGCACCGTGCAGGCGCCGCACTGGCCGAGCCCGCAGCCGAAGCGCGGATTGTTCATCCCGAGATCGTCGCGCAACGCGTACAGGAGCGGCATATCGGGGTCATCGACCTCGATCGTGCGCGCGGTGCCGTCAACAGTCAGCGTGAGCTTGGTCATGGCGTCATCCTCCCGTGCCTAGATCGTCAGGAAGCGCATTTGGCGGCAGGCGAATTAAGGTGTCATGGTCGCAACCGCTTCACCAGATCGTAGGCGTCAATCTGCTCCGAAAGCAGTTCGTCGAGCGAGTACGGCGACTTTGCAGGAAGGTTGGCGATAAGCTGCTCTTGTTCGCCTTCGGCCTCGAGCAACATCTGTTTCTGCGCCAAACGCCAGAGTTCGTCGACGTCGATCCGCTGGCGCATCGACGGGGCGTATCGCCTCCTCGCCTGCGCGCCAAAATTGAATACTTCGCTCCGCCAATGCCGCGTTGATGCGATTTCCGGCGCCGCAAACAGTTCTATCAAGTGGGCCAAAACGAGCTGGAGCAGGCTTTCGACCGCCGCCAATTCAGATCGTCCCACGCTTTCGATCTCCTCGGCCACGTTTTCGATATCGAGGTCGTTGGGAACAGGGCGCGTCCGGCCAAGCCTGCGGATCGCCGCCGCCTGCTGTTCGGACCAAAGCAAAATGTCGTCGTCATAGAGGGTCGAGCCGGTCATGTTATCAATCATATCATGCCGTCCGGCCCTGTTCTATCAAGCCCACCGGCGTCCGAGGTCCCGATCGCGATCCCAGGCCCGCCGCTACACCAGCCGGCTCTGCTCGACAGCCGCTTCCACAAAGGAGGCGAACAGCGGGTGCGGGTCGAACGGCCGCGATTTCAGCTCCGGGTGGAACTGGACGCCCACGAACCAGGGGTGGTCCTCGTACTCGATCATCTCCGGCAAGAGGCCGTCCGGCGACATGCCGCAGAAGCGCATGCCGTGCTGTTCGAGGCGCCCGCGATAGTTGGTGTTGACCTCGTAGCGATGCCGGTGGCGCTCGGAGATTTCCAGGGTGCCGTAGATGTCGGCCACCCGGCTGCCGCGCTGCAGGGTGGCCGGATAGGCCCCGAGCCGCATGGTGCCGCCGAGGTCGGAGTCGGCGCCGCGCCTCTGCAATTCGTTGCCCTTCATCCACTCGGTCATCAGGCCGACCACCGGATCGGCGGTGGCGCCGAACTCGGTCGAATTGGCGTCCTCGATGCCGCACAGGTTCCGCGCCGCCTCGATCACGGCCATCTGCATGCCGAAGCAGATGCCGAAAAACGGCACGCGATGCTCGCGCGCGAACTGGGCGGCCTTGATCTTGCCCTCCGCGCCGCGCTGGCCGAAGCCGCCGGGAACCAGGATGCCGTTGACGTGCTCAAGGAACGGCACCGGGTCCTCGCGCTCGAACACCTCGGATTCGATCCAGTCGAGCTTCACCGCGACCTTGTTGGCGATGCCGCCGTGGGACAGCGCCTCGATCAGCGACTTGTAGGCGTCCTTCATGCCGGTGTACTTGCCGACAATCGCGATTGTGATGTTGCCTTCCGGGTTGCGGATGCGCTCGTTGATCAGTTTCCAGCGCGAGAGATCGGGCTCGCCCTGCGGTTCGATCCCGAAGGCCGCCAGCACCTCGCGGTCGAGCCCGGCTTCGTGATAGGCCTCCGGGACGGCGTAGATGTTGTCGGCGTCGCGCGCCTCGATCACCGCGCTTGGACGGACATTGCAGAACAACGCAAGCTTGCGCCGCTCCTCGACCGGGATCGGGCGGTCGGTCCGGCACAACAGGATATCCGGCTGGATTCCGATCGAGCGCAGCTCCTTGACCGAGTGCTGCGTTGGCTTGGTCTTGAGTTCGCCGGCGCCGGTGATGAACGGCAGCAGCGTCAGGTGGATGTAGACGGCGTCGTTGCGCGGCAGCTCGTTGCCGAGCTGGCGGATGGCTTCGAAGAACGGCAGCCCCTCGATGTCGCCGACCGTGCCGCCGATCTCGCACAGCACGAAGTCGAAGCCGTCGTTGCCCTCGCGGATGAAATCCTTGATCGCATTGGTGACATGCGGAACCACCTGGATGGTGGCGCCAAGATAGTCGCCGCGCCGCTCCTTGGTGAGGATCTCCTGGTAGATGCGCCCGGTGGTGATGTTGTCGTGCCGCGTCGCCGGGCGGCCGGTGAAGCGCTCGTAGTGGCCGAGGTCGAGGTCGGTTTCGGCGCCGTCATCGGTCACGAACACCTCGCCGTGCTGATACGGCGACATCGTTCCAGGGTCGACATTGAGATAGGGGTCGAGTTTGCGCAGGCGCACGCGATAGCCGCGCGCCTGCAGGAGCGCGCCCAGTGCCGCCGACGCGAGACCCTTTCCGAGAGAGGACACCACGCCGCCGGTGATGAAGATGTACCGCGCCATGGGGCTTAACCTTTATCGTGGCGGTTTCGATTCGACGAGCCTCTTGGGTGCCCGCCGACCGCCGCCGGCAGCCTCATGGCATGTCGCCCATTTTGCGTGCCGGGACAGGGTATTGGCCGGGGTTCGTGATGCATTTTGGAAGCCCGCCATTCAACCCGTGCATGCCTGTCCACACAGTCGAAGGGCCGGTCGCCCGGCCCCCCGAAGGTACGCGATCACTTGGATTGCGGCACCTGCGGCCCCGACGGCGCCTGTTCCTGCTGCTTGAGCTGATCCAGCAGCCCACCCTTGGGAACCGGCGTCCCGGGCGTCGAGACCGGCGCCGAACCCGGCTGGGTCCGCAGGATCGAGGCCGGGTTGCGGTTCCAGCCGGCAATGACCGACAGCAGCAGGCTGGTGACAAAGAAGCATCCCGCCAGGATCGCGGTGCTGCGGGTCAGCACATTGGTGGTGCCGCGCGTGGACATGAAGCCGCCGGTCGAGCCGATCCCGAGGCCGCCGCCTTCCGATTTCTGGAGCAGGACAAGCCCGCACATGGCCAGAACGATCATCAGATGAATGACGATAATGAAGGTCTGCATCGACTCTGTCCGTTGTGGCGCCGTTTGCGCCGGATTGCCGACCATATAGGGAGCCGACGGGGTCCTACACAATCCCCGGACCTTTTTCCATCCCGGCGTCACGCGCGCACAGGGGTGCTAGGCTGCGCCCCGCACAACGGAGACCAGCCATGCACACCCTCGGCAGGATGCGGCGCGCGAACCGGTATGACGATACGTTTATCTTCGAGCGCCGGCCGTTCTCCTGGCCGGGCGGCAAGACGCTTGCCGTCTGGATCGCCCCCAATGTCGAGGTGTGGCACTTCGATTCACCCGTGGGCGCCGGCATTTCGCCCAATCCGTCCCATCGCGTGCCGGACGTGATCAATTATGCATGGAGGGAGTACGGCATGCGGGTCGGACTGTGGCGCCTGGCCGACGTGCTGGATGGTGCAGGCGTCAAGGCCACGGTCGCGCTGAACTCCCAGGTCTGCGACACCCATCCCAGGGCGGTCGAGGAAATGCAGAAGCGCGGCTGGGAGTTCATGGGGCATGGAACGACCAACAGCGAAACCCTCGCCGGGCTGGCGCCGGAGGAGGAGACGGAGGTCATCCGCCTCGTGCTGGCCACCATCGAACAGGCCACCGGCCGGCGCCCGCGCGGCTGGCTCGGCCCCGGCCTGACGCAGACCTACAACACCCTCGACATCCTGGCGGCCGAGGGCGTGACCTATTGCGGCGACTGGAACAATGACGACCAGCCCTATCCGATGAAGGTCAGGAGCGGAACGATGACCGCGATCCCCTACTGCATGGAGATCAACGACATCCCCCTGTTCATCCGCATGGGATACACCGGCGAGCAGTACTATCGTGCCGTGATGGACCAGTTCGAGGGTCTGCTTGCCGACAGCGATCGGCATGCCCGCGTGATGGGAATTCCGCTGCACCCGATGATCACGGGCCAGCCGCTGCGCGCCAAGTACCTGCAACGCGCGCTCAATGAAATGAAGCAGCACGACCGCGTCTGGTTTGCGACCGGCAGCGAGATCATCGACGCCTATGAACGCGCGCATCCTGCCGGGTAGGCGCGGTCGTTGCGTGGTCCGGACGTTCGGATCGCTTCAGCCGGCCCAATCCGGCGCTTCATGCACGATGCGGCCGCCGACCATGGTCATCAGCGATGTGATGTCGGGCAGCGCCGTCTCCTCCACCGTCAGCGGGTTCGCGCTCAAGACGGCGAGGTCGGCATATTTGGCGGCCTGCAGCGATCCCTTCCTGTCCTCGTCGAACGTCAGATAGGCGCCGTCTGCGGTTGCGCAGCGCAACGCCTCCATGCGCGTGAGCGCCTGCTGCGGCGCGACCCGCTGCCTGGTGACGTAGCTGGTGCGCGACACCGCGTGCGAGATCGGCAGGAAGTTCGTGATCGGAACATTGTCGGTCGCCAGCGAGACCTTGACGCCGGCGTCGAGCAGGCTGCGCAGCGGCACGATCTCGGCATGACGCTCGGGCGGCAGCCGCTTCGCCTGGATGTGGAGTCCCTTGTAGAGATAGTTGTTGGTATGGGTGGTGAGCACCAGCCCCATGCGCACGATCCGCTCGACGTCCCTGGGAGAGAAATCGTTGATGTGGGCGATCACCCAGCGCTTGCCCTGCAGCGGCACTTCGCGGTCCACCTCGTCGTAGAGATCGAGCACCGGCGGGCCGTTCATGATCACGCGGATGTCGTTGGCTGCACAGCGGACCAGCACGTCCTTGAGCTGCGGCCGCGGCAGCCCGCTGGTGTAGTTGAAGCCGGCCCAGCCGGTATACGGCGCCGCCGCCGCCCGCACTGCGCTCGCCGGCGGCTGCCCGAGGCTGAGAAAG